>Ga0315914_1003789_pt1 | contig 22803 bp, 14 predicted proteins | sample MpolenodulesMG_FD_203920 | JGI IMG/M metagenome (GOLD analysis project Ga0315914, IMG submission 203920) | Medicago polymorpha root nodule microbial communities from Los Angeles, California, United States - elongated nodules | ecosystem: Host-associated > Plants > Roots > Nodule | place: USA...
TATATATATTGAAATAGATACTTTTATATTAACAAAAAATATTACTTTTGTAGTTTATATTTTTTATCAAGTAGTTTAATGACTAAAAATTCACCCTTAAGGTAAATAAGTGAGGAATCTGGTGTTCAAATCTCGGCTCTTGTATATCACAATGTCCGTACCAACCGGTGACAAGATACTTTTATAGTTTTATTGACATTGAAAAAGAGAAAATCATTCAATATTTATGACATGAAAAACCACATAGAACAATTATATATAATGTACATTTATGTTTTTTTCCTCAAAAATAAAGCTATACATTTATGCTTTAAAAACTAAAATATGTTGCCTACACTGCTCAAAATGTTTGGGTCTGTCGCTGCCCTTAAGGATATACATATAGTAACTCTATCTCAAAAGGTGTATTCAAATTTTTAGTGGTACAAAAGTTGCTCTTTTTAATGTAAAGTTTTTACTTTTGAATTTCTTAACAAAAAAACATGTCATAAGAGTGCAAGTTAGCAAAACCTATTTTGTAAAATACTAAGTATTTCATATAAGGTTTCCCTAAAGTAAAAAAGTATTTCATAAAAGGTATTTGGAAGCACATACTCAAAGTTTTGTCTCCTTCAAGGTATTATCTAAATTCGTTTCATAAAAAAAAACACTTTACTTATTATTTTAACTTTTATCTCCTTCAAGGTAATTCTATATACTCAAAGTGTTTTGTGTGTGTGTGTATATATGAAATGAGATTTGGTAAGAAATATGACATGTTCATATTTGCTTATTTGCAGCACTTGCAGCAGGGCAAGGAAGATCAAGTAAATCAAATATCTTGATCAAAATTATTGTCGTTGTGTTGGTGGTTGCCCTTGTTCTCATAAGTTGTTGTATCTTCGTCGTATGGAGGCGGAAACATTCAAATAAAGGTAAGTAACATAATTTATATAGTATTAACAACTGACAAAGCCTACTTTTCCAAAGAGATGAGACATAGGAGATGAGAAAACAGACCAAAAATCATGTTCAAAGGCACCCACTCATAATGAGAACAAGGTGAATCAAGATGCCTCCCAAAAAACCAAACACAAACCCATTATGACCTGTTCAGATAGACCACACAACAACATGCCAAATCAACAAGAAACCCCTCCTAATTTTTTCTCAACTAACGCAAGAACTATTGAAATTTGGGGCCTAACTCATCATCACAAAACCGGCTTGTGAAGTGAGGAGTGCCTCCTCTTTATAAACTCTCATCAAGAGTCTCATCTATCCGATGTGGGACTTGGATTTTCCCCAATAAAAACCTCTAAAAAAGACTGATCAAGTCCCTAGGAAACATCTACTCCCAACCTAACCAACTAAGAGTCCTATACCATACCTTAGACGCCACCCCACACATATCTATGCTGGTATGGTGTCTAGTATTTAATATTTATGTCAGTATTTTACGTATAGTCATATAAGATAAAATTCAAACTAATAAAAGTTTTTTATTTTTTTTAATATAGATGGATTACCATCAAAGACAATTCCTATATCTCAGCATGGCCATACTCAAGGAGATGATTCATATAATGCTGACCTCCCAATAATCCCTTTAATTTGGATTCGACAAAGCACTAATAACTTTTCAGAATTATGTAAACTAGGAGAAGGTGGATTTGGTCCTGTATACAAGGTATGTTTTTTCTTTTGGAAATTAATTAGATGTTTGTTAGTACTACTTTTTAGACAAAATTATCTCTGTGGTCCTCTAACGTTTGTTAATAGTACTTTTATATACTATGTAACATTTTATTTCCACAGTTAGCTTAAGTTATATTTCCGCATTTTATTTCCCTACATAATTTAGCCTATTTCCTTCTTTATTGGTAGCGCAACATAGGTTGCTTGCAGTGCAAGCTAGGGTTTTTCTATGAATTTAGGGTTGACAAATTGAGAGAATTGAGAGAAGAAGATTAATAATTGTTGTAAACTGCGAATTTCATTAAGTATAAAAACTAGTTACAAATGCTTATATAGAGTTTATTCACATGACTTGCTTAATAAGCAACCACAAACAAACATAATTACTAACTTGCTAACTAACTTGTAACAAACTTTCTAACCATGTTTTACTCTTAATTAACTTGAGTTAAAACCATCTAACTTGAATTAAAACTAACATTTCTTAGGATTTGAATCCGATATTTAACTCCTTCATCAAGTAGGATTAAATTGTTGGATGTTAACAATGAAGATGTATTTTTTTCTTTGACTCTATCTAAGTCGTATTATTATTTTTGTTATTTTATTTGCGTTCGACATTTATTTCAGGGTAATTTAGTAGATGGAACAGAAGTTGCAATCAAAAGGCTCTCTATAACATCTGGTCAAGGTTCAGACGAGTTCAAGAATGAAGTAATCTTTATAGCTAAATTGCAACATAGAAACCTTGTGAGACTTTTGGGTTGTTGCATTGAGGATAATGAAAAGTTGCTTGTATATGAATACATGCCAAACTCGAGCCTCGACTTTCATCTATTTGGTATGTTTTCACTTTTTTACTTTTAACTACATATTTAATAGGATTCCAATCCTACATACATTGACTAGGATTGCTTGAAAAGAAACTTAGGGAAGGAGAAAACAGAGTGATATTTCCTTTTGTAAATACTTCATCCACAAGTTTCCCATGTTACTTATTCTATGATGTCTGCTCCACACATTTTTGTGTCAAATACTAACATTTTCTTCGACACTTTAATGTTAGATGATGAAAAAAGAAAACTTCTGGATTGGAAGTTAAGACTGCACATTATTAATGGAATTGCAAAAGGACTCTTGTACCTTCATGAAGACTCTAGACTAAGAGTAATCCATAGAGACCTAAAAGCAAGTAATGTTCTTTTAGATCAAGAGATGAATCCAAAAATATCTGATTTTGGATTGGCGAGGGCATTTGAAAAAGACCAATGTCAAGAAAACACAAGAAGAGTTGTCGGCACGTAGTATGTGTTATTGTTGTTGGCAATTGTTTCTATTCAAGAAGAAATTAATCATTTACTCTTAAAAATTTGCTAAATTGATTGATATTCAATTTTGTACAGTGGATACATGTCTCCAGAATACGCTATGGAAGGGTTATATTCAGTGAAATCTGATGTTTTCAGCTTTGGAGTTCTATTATTAGAAATAATTTGCGGAAGAAGGAATGGTGGATTCTATCTTGCGGAGCATGGTCAAAGTCTTCTTGTATATGTGAGTCATACCTTTTAATATTAGTAAGAAATCAATAGGTTAAATATATTTTTGATTTTACCAAAGTTGAATAAAATTTTATTTGATTTATACCAAAAATCTTTCATTTTTAGCGTCTAAAATCTAAATTGTGTGATTTTAGTCCCAAGTAAAAGCTAAAAACACACTATTTTAAAATAAATTTAAGGACTAAAAATGAATAAATTTAAGGACTAGAATATCATATTAAATCCTAATAATTGATGCATGTTACAATATATGAATTTGTTTTAAGTAGATTTTCTATATATGCATGCATTGCAGAGTTGGAATCTTTGGTGTGAAGGAAAAAGTTTGGAACTGTTAGATCCAATACTGAAAAATACATACATAAGCAATGAAGTTATGAAATGCATACACATTGGTTTGTTATGTGTACAAGAAGATGCAGTGGATAGACCAACCATGTCCAATGTTGTTGTCATGCTAGCAAGTGACACAATGACACTTCCCAATCCTAATCATCCTGCATTTTCAGTTGGAAGAAAAGTAGTAGAAGGTGAATCAACATCAAAAGCTTCCAATGATCCTTCTATTAATGGTGTAACAGTATCAAATATTTTACCTAGGTAGTGGATGTAACATGGTTAATAATTTGGACTCAAATTTTCTACTATCGAAAATCCTAAAGTCACTTCAGTAAGTTCATTTAAGTCGTTAAATAAACATAAAGAAAATTTATACATAAACTTTCGCAAATTGAGATATCAAAATCTCAGACGTTTGATTTTTATCAACGACCGAGATTATTAGATAATATACTATTGGACTTGTGTCGTTGGACCTTTTATATGTACAAGTTATAGTAGTCTCGTCATTCTAGGTTTTGCTGGATATTCTCTCTGTAACTCTTTTCATCATGGTAAATTATTATTTAGTGTATTGAAACCCTAGCCTCTTTGTCCTTCACTATTTTGTAATATCTATTGTTAACATGACATTTAGGGCTTGGCTCGATCCTTCTTGAATTACCTCACCACTATTCCTGCTTTGCTTTTTGATGACTGATTCTATTAGCACATATTGGGAGTCTCCTAAATTTGGTTTGTTCTCGTGATGCAAAACATACATATTGAGTTTATATATTTTGGCTACGTATAGTTCGTGTGTTCCTGTTGCTTTTCATTATTGCTTGGATTTTGTAGTTGATCATGTTGGGTGGACACATGTTGCTGAGAATGAGAAGGCTTTTGAGAAGATTTAGGAATTGTTGTTGATACAACTATAATCGGTGTTGTTTTGGTGGTTCACCGACAATGTTTCTGATACAACTAGTTATTTTATTGATGCTACTTTTGCTTTTTCTGTTTCTATGGTGATTATTTGCTCTATTGTGCGTCATTTGTCTCAAAGACTTGGTTGGATGTTTGGTTGCTGCTCGCTCTTAGTTTTTCTCTTTGGACATGATCTCTTGGCTGATTCTTCTATTTGATTTGATTTGGTTTCGTATGATTTTGTTTGGTTGTGTGTGATTGCTCCTCCCTAATTCTTTTTATTTGACTGCTCTCCTCCATGTTGATTCTTTGTTTGAATGTTCCACTCTAAATTGACTCTTCTATTTGGTTGCTCTTATCTTTGTTGGTTCTTATGTTTGATTTCTCCCATCTTTATTGGCTCTTATGTTTGGCTGCTTCTCTATGCTGAATCTTTTATTTGCTCTCTCTCTCTCTCTTCTATATGTTGGTTTGGTTGCTCCTCTATCTATTTGTTCTTTTATTGGGTTGATTCTCTTTATATTGGTTCTTCTATTTGGTTACTTCTCTATGTTAGTTTGGTTCTTCTATATGATGGTTCATCTCTTTATTTTTACTTCTCTCTGATTCCTCTTTTTTGTTCCCGTTCATTCTTCGACTTCTCATCTCTGCTGGTTTTGGCAAACTTTAACTTAAAGGAAATTGTTTGTGATGTTTGAAGAGCACCCAGGGAGGTCATTGTAATTTAGCTTTAAAATTTATGCCATTTTTCGAACCCTATATATATATATTTTTTGCACCACTAACCCATAACGGCCCAAACCAATTTCAGTTCACCTATTTTCAAATTGTCTTGTAACTTATACTTAAAGCCTTCGACAATATTAATAATTAGTTGATTATTCAACAATTTAAACATATGAAACCACATGCTTCGGTCAAAAAAAAAATGAAACCACATAAAAGATAGACATAGAGTATGTATATAATTTTGTTAGAACAACGTAAATTAAGTACATTGTAATTTTTGAAAAATATTGATGAAATTTCAAAATTGTTTGAACCTGTCCTAGGATTCTGGTAACACCGTTATTTGAGTGAATGAATCCGGTTTTTCTTCTTCCATAAAACTAATACCATCCACAATGCAGCATCTCGTTTGGGTACTTAAATGGGTCTAAACTGTACACGTCACTTGTTTCATAATTAATATATAATAAGCATCTAATCTCTCAAACGAAGCACCCGGAATAAATTATTAAATGGATCACAGTAATAACTATATATCATTAAATTTTAACAATAATTTATCTATTATTCATAATTTTATAACTTTGAAATATTGAATTAATTTCATTATAAACTATAAAAAAAAGTGAACAATTATTTATTTTATTAATAATTTAATATGTTTGATTTCTTTTTAACTTTAAGATGAATAAATTATTTGATGCTGTCGCGTCATTTTTCGGAGATCAAAGCTATTTGGTTAGCGTAGACTCACTATTTAATTCACGACTGAACTTTTAATTTTTCAAAGAAAGTGGGAAAAAAAGTTCAAATTACCACCTTAAAAGATTTAGGGTTTGGGGGTTGGTTATATTTAGGGAAGGTGTTAGCACCCTAAATATTCGTAGTACTCTACGAGAACCTCTTGATTTTATTTAATTTTTGGCCATAACTTGCTTGCTTTTAAAGAAAAGAAAATAGAATTGAATGGTGAGTTAAAAGAAAAAGAACATTTTTATTTACATTTTTTTATTGATTTGGAAGGACAAGGTCCTTTGACTATGTACCCGTGAGGGATCAAAACCTCGTAGTTCGAGGTAAAAATTGCCGTTTGATTTGTTTTGTGTTTTTTATTAGTTTTGAAAAAGTTTTAAAATAAAAAGGCAGGTGGCAAATGAGTATTTGTTTGTATTTTTTAATATTAAAGAAAAAAACTCAAAGTAGAATTAAAGTTGATTGCAATTTGATTAAGAAAATAAAAATAACAAGGAATCACTTGATTTGAGAATCAAGGTTTATTGTGAAAATATTTTTGTGACTTATGGTTATTTGCATGTTTTTGTTGTTTTTGAATAATAAATAGAAACTAAAAATGAACTAACGTAACAATAAAATAAAAGCGTGAGAATTTTATAGTGATGTTGGATCACCACAAAATCTCTTAACCTAACAAAAGCATAATAAATAAATAAAAGGACACACACACACACACTTTTCTCATTTATAGTTTACATTGGACCTAAGTACATTCTAATTGCTGGAAAATAAATGACATTAAGTAAAATTCTAAACAGAAATAAAATGAAATGCAAAAATGCTAAAAAGAAATAAAATGCAAGAAAATAAAAGAAAATAAAAGGAATGGACAACCGAAGGGACAAAATTACCGAAGAGACAAAATTCCGAAGGGACTTTTTCGAAGGGACTTTTTCCGAAGGGACATAAATAATTAGAGGAGGGAGAAGAGAGAAAAGTTCTTTGACAACCCAAGAGAACTTTTGGTGTGTTTTGAAGTGTTTGCCAAAGCCTCTATTTATAGTGCAAACTGGTTGATGAAAATGGTAAATCAGTTTAATAGAAATGATGGACAATTATGGTGAATTTTGAAGAAAGAATGTTAAAGTTGACACTTGACTTGAATGTTTTTTTTGGACCTTGGACATTTTATCTTTTGACCTATTCTAAGTAATAAATAAAAAGAAAATAACCTAAAAAAACAAAATAAAACAAAATAAAAGGTGAATGCAAAGATGTTCGTTGGTTAGAACTGGCCACTTGACATATGGTAAAAAGGTGAATGGATAAATGCAAGCTGTCCGTTTGTTGGGACTAACCACTTGAAATATGATCAAGGTAAACTCAAGCTGTCCGTTAGTTAGGACTGACCACTTGAAACATGATAAAAGGTAAACTCAAGTTGTCCGTTAGTTAGGACTGTACACTTGAAACACGATAAAAAGGTAAACTCAAGCTGTCCGTTATGTAGGACTGACAACAAGGTAAACTCAAGCAGTCTGTTAGTTAGGACTGACCATTGGAAACAATAAAAAGGTAAACTCAAGTTGTCCGTTAGTTAGGACTGACCACTTGAAATGATTGATTAGTGACATCTCTTGACTAGACACACTGGGGATGACACTTTTGAAAGGGTTCAAGCTGTTTGTTTGTTGGAACTTGCCACTTGGAATGATTGATTAGCGACATCTCTTGACCAGACACACTGGGGATGACACTCTTGATGAAAATGATGATTACAAGCTGTTCTTTTGTAGAACTTGCCACTTGAAATGATTGAATAGTGACATCTCTTGACCAGACACACTGGGGATGGCACTTTTGATAAAAATGATGATTACAAGCTGTTCGTTTATTGGAACTTGTCACTTGAAATAATTAATTAGTGACATCTCTTGACCAGACACGCTGGGGATGACACTTTTAAAATGGTTCAAGTTGTTTGTTTGTTGGAACCTGCCACTTGAAATGATTGATTAGTGACATCTCTTGACTAGACACACTGAGGATGGCACTTTTGAAAGGGTTCAAGCTGTTCGTTTGTTAGAACTTGCCACTTGGAATGATTGATTAGTGACATCTCTTGACCAGACACATTGGGATGACACTTTTGAAAGGGTCCAAGTTGTTCGTTTTTTGGAACTTGCCACTTGGTATGATTGATTAGTGTCATCTCTTGACCAGACACACTAGGGATGCCACTTTTGAAAGGGTTCAAGTTGTTTGTTTGTTGGAACTTGACGCTTGAAATGATTGATTAGTGACATCTCTTGACCAGACACACTAAGGATGACACTTTTGATGAAAATATGGATTACAAGCTGTTCGTTTGTTAGAACTTGCCACTTGAAATGATTGATTAGTGACATCTCTTGACCAGACACACTAGGGATGGCACTTTTGATGAAAATAAGGATTACAAGCTGTTCGTTTGTTAGAACTTGCCACTTGAACACAATGATTAGTGAGGATCAGACTGAAGGGTTCCGGTCAAACAAAAACTTTGGGTGACTGATGCAGTCATGTATGAATCATATTGTGTATATGTTGTGTATGCATGAATGTATGAATACGTGAAAGCATTAATGTATGAATGTATGATTGTATGAATGTATAAATCTATGATTGTATGAATGTACGATTGCCACTTGAAATAATTAATTAGTGACATCTCTTAACCAGACACGCTGGGGATGACACTTTTGAAAGGGTTCAAGCTGTTCGTTTGTTGGAACTTGCCGCTTGAACACAATGATGAGTGAGGACCGAACTCAAGGGGTCTGACCACACAAAATTCTGGGTGACTGATGCAACCATGTATGAGTGATGTCGTGTATATGATGTGTATGAATATGTGAAAGTATTGATGTATGAATGTATGATTGTATGAATGTATGTATGTATGTATGTATGTATGGATGTGTGAATGTATGAATGTTTGAATGTACGAATGTGTGAAAGTAAGAATGTATAAACGGTATATGACAGGTGACTTGATGAAACGATACAAGACAGGTAAGATGGGAACTGGACTGACATCGCAGTACAAACACTCGACAAAGTTCCTTGGAGATGATATTATTGTGAACAAATCGATCCGTTGACGGTGTAAAACCCGGCACAAGGTAGCTATTGATGCCTCCTGGGGAGAAAACCCATTGTTTAACCAAAAGTCTGGAAGAAGTCGCCATTTGTAAACCAGTGCAGAGTGCTCTTCCCCTGGCATGCTCCAACTGTTATGTTTTTTTTTTTTATATATTTTTTTTGAAAATCCCTAACTTTTGCCTGGACCGCCCTTTTGGGTTTTCAGTCCACCGGGAATATATTCCTTTTTTGTGCCTCTAATTTTTTCCTGAACCGCCCTTTCAGGTTTTCAGTCCTCTGGGACGCTCTCTATTGCCTAAGCCGCCTTTTCAGGTTTTCAGATTAGCGAGCTTCTTTTTTGTATTTTTTTTTGTATATTTTATTTTGTATTTTGGATTGTGACAACATCTTGCTCAAAGCAGAGTTCCTCTACATAGTGCTTAGCCATGTTTCTCTTTCAGAATGTAACCGTTCTCGAGGCGGATGATGATGTACGCTTGACCTACTCACGAGTTCAAAGAGAGTGTGTTTGTTGTTCACACTTTTCAAAAGATGTAAAAAAGTTTTGTATTTTGAAAATTTTTGCTTCAAGTATTGTCATCAAAAATAGAAGAAATTTTGCGAATAGAATAAATGAGAATTCCAAGTAAATGGGCAGAGGCTCAAATTTGATGAATTGAGTGATGACCTGCCAATGACATGGCTCCACGGATCTCTGAAATTTTTTGGAAAATGGTAAATATAATGGGGAGGTACATTGAACAAAATAACTTCTATTCTCCCTAACAACTTTCAATTGCCCCTGTTCCGAGTCTTTGATCTGCAGATGCTTTGAATCAGAGGTCTTCTGATAGCTGGATGCCCCAAGTGGACCGTGTCTGACTGATGTAGTTACTTTGTCATGATCCTTAACTTTTGCATAGATCGCCCTTTTCGGGTTTTAACCTATCATGATAATTTTATTTTTTTGTCTCTAATTTTTGCATGGACCGCCCTTTCGGGTTTTCAGTCCACCGAGACGCTCATTTTTGCCTAAGCCGCCTTTTCAGATTTGAGAATTATCGAGCTTTTATTTTTTGACAGAGTATTTCTTGACTGCACCGACATTCATAGGACGTGCGATTTTATCATCATCCGTAGTCACAAGAGTCATTGCACGCGGGCCCTTCATGGCTAGGCGTCCGCTTGTCGCTGGAGCCTGGTTGGAAAGATGGTACCTTTTTGGGCACAAAGTCTGCATCTTGAATTTCACGGGGAAGAACCTTCTTGTTAGAAGTTTGTTTCAACCTCCTTTGATATAGTTGTACAAGGTCGTCATGCATTTAAGTTCAATCAAGCTTGGATTTCAGCCGGACTCCTATTGATGGGACTTCTACCTCCACGGGAAGCATGACATTCATGTTGTATGTTATGGGAAGGAGGGGATGGGGGGTGGGGGGGGGGGGGGGGGGGTTGCTCCTGTTGAAATGTGTACTGAAGCACGATACCCATGTAAGGCAACGGTAACATCTCATGTCAGTCTTTGTAATTGAATGTCATCTTCTAGACAATCTTCTTGATATTTTCTTTGCGCCTCGACGGCTAAGATGCCCTAGTGGGCGAGAGATCTTATTGGGAATCTCTTTATCCTCCTCTTCTTCAGCCTCGTATAAAAGGAACTCAAAGTTGGAAGAGAGTACATGATTAATGTGTTCAACAGGCTTATCAATGTTTAATTTACACTTAATTTTTCAAAGAAAGTAGGAAAAAAGTTCAAATTACCACCTTAAAAAATTTAGAGTTCGGGGGTTGGTTATATTTAGGGAAGGTTTTAGCACTCTAAAGATTCGTAGTACTCTACGATAACCTCTTGATTTTATTTAATTTTTGACTATAACTTGCTTGCTTTTAAAGAAAAGAAAAAGAAAATAGAATTGAATGGTGAGTTAAAAGAAAAAGAACATTTTTATTTACATTTTTAATTGATTTGGAAGGACAAGGTCCTTTGGCTACGTACCCGTGAGGGATCAAAACCTCGTAGTTCGGGGTAAAAATTGTCATTTGATTTGTTTTGTGTTTTTTTATTAGTTTTGAAAAAGTTTTAAAATAAAAAGCCAAGTGGCAAATGAGTATTTGTTTGTATTTTTTAATATTAAAGAAAAAAAACTCAAAGTAGAATTAAAGTTGATTGCAATTTGATTAAGAAAATAAAAATAACAAGGAATCACTTGATTTGAGCATCAAGGTTTATTGTGAAAATATTTTTGTGATTTATGGTTATTTGGATGTTTTTGTTGTTTTTGAATAATAAATAGAAACTAAAAATAAACTAACGTAACAATAAAATAAAAGCGTGAGAATTTTATAGTGACGTTGGATCACCAAAAAATCACTTAACCTAACAAAAGCATAATAAATAAATAAAAGGACACATGCACACACACTTTTCTCATTTATAGTTTACATTGGGCCTAAGTACATTCTAATTGCTGGAAAATAAATGACATTAATTAAAATTCTAAACAGAAATAAAATGAAATGCAAAAATGCTAAAAAGAAATAAAATGCAAGAAAATAAAAGGAATGGACAATCGAAGGGACAAAATTACCGAAGAGATAAAATTTCGAAGGGACATAAATATATAATTAGAGGAGGGAGAAGAGAGAAAAGTTCTTTGACAATTCAAGAGAACTTGTGGTGTGTTTGCCAAAGCCTCTATTTATAGTGTAAAATGGTTGATGAAAATGGTAAATCAGTTTAATGGAAATGATGGACAATTATGGTGAATTTTGAAGAAAGAATGTTAAAGTTGACACTTGACTTGAATTTTTTTTTGGACCTTGGATATTTTATTTTTGGACCTATTCTAAGTAATAAATAAAAAGAAAATAACCTAAAAAAACAAAATAAAAATAAAATAAAAGATGGAAATAAAATAAAATAAAAACTAATAAAAATAAAATAAATAAAAAAGACTAATAATAAAATAATAATGCGGGCCCTAAAACGAATAAAAAATGAGGTATTTTAAAGTACCTCTCTGTCGAATTTTTATCTGAAAAGTTAGATAATATTTCGAATCAGAGGGTGTATGAATGTAGGATTTTAAATCAAAAATTGAGGTATGACAGATGCAGTAAAAAATAAGTAATAGATAAATGAATCTAAAATAATATAGAATATATTTTACTCCTTTTCCAATTTTCCAAAACTTCATATTTTCACTGGTGCTTTTGTCAAGGACTTGAGTGAGGGGTTGGCAGAATTGTTGTTCTACTACAACCACAAAAGTTTTTTTTGAGGAATACTACAACCACAAAAGTAAATGTCGTGTTTGTGCTGTAATGTAAGATTCATATAATATCTTTATAAAGGTGTCAATATCAACAAGTAGAACTTTCTCAATACACATTAGCAAACAAATTATCGTGATCAAGACAAAGATGTGATAGTGAAGCTCAAATCCGTACCATATTGCACAAAAATTCCATCTAGATGAATTAATTTTACCAAGTCATACTTCAATTCCGTCTCTATACAATATTTTGTTCCTTTCGAAAAATATTTTGTTATAAAATGTGATATACGTGTAAACTAAAATGAAATCAAATGTGATTATGCCATTTTTCCTTAAAAAATAATATGATTATGCCATTTTTTTTTTATAAATGATAGTATTTATTCTAACCTACAATGAAGTTTCTAGAGAAATCAAAATATTCAGCCATTTAAAACATTTTTTAATAAAACAAACCATTTATGCGCACACATATATGGGTCTCGCTAACCATTACCCTAAGTGCAATGATTAAGGAAACTAAAAATAGCAGTTTTACATTGGAAATTACAACTTTTTGACTTTAAAAGTTGAATTCAACACTTTTCATAATTTTTCAACAAATTATTTCTATTTATGTTCTCTTAACCAATGTCCCAAGGGACAAGGGCACTATTTAACATTTCCCTATATATATATATATATATATATAAGGAAAAAAAATCATTTCGCACTTTTTAAGAAAACTAAAATATGAGAATTTGAAGTATAATTTCTCGTGTCCTCCTTAAAATTAGTTTCATGAGAAGATGTAAAACAATTTTCATTGGTTATTTGTTATGGAGAAAATGAGAGGAAAAACAAATTAAATGCAATTTACATTTAATTTCACTTTGAAAAATATGATTATTTGAAATAACATAATTAAATATGATGAAAGTTTATCTTTTTACTTATAATTTGGAACGGAGGAGTACATGTGTGTTTTAAAGAAACAAGAGTATTCACACCATTGACCACCCTCTTCAAATATTTAATTTAATTTTTGTACCAAGATGTTGCTTTCTTTCAGGGCCAGCCCAATGTGTTTGTAGGTCTAAAGCGACATTAAATTGAGGCCTTTTCAGTGCGTCGACAGAGAAACATACAAATTAAGAACACTAAATATGTAATCTTATTTGAGACATGTCACACACTAAATATGCATATCTCTCGTGATCACAACATTGATTCGTTTGTTAGATCATGAGTCTAACTCCTTCCGTTAGACTTAATCTCATTAGTGTAAGAACTTTTCTAAACAAAAATTTAGTTTCATTAATAATATATGTTGAGAATAATATTTAATATATACATTATTTATTAATTGTTAAACCTTGAAACAAGAAAATAATATTGAATTCTAACATAAATATTTACTTTTGCATATTTTGTTTGCACACAACCTATCTTAATAAATTTCCAACAACTAACATCATATTTATAGAAATATGAAGAAAAAAAGAATTTAAGATACGCTTGACTAATATAATAGCTACATTTTTTTTTTGTTTTGAAAAAGTAATATAATAATAGCTACATTTGAAATCAAACTTGCTACATAAACTACAAGTCTACAACTCTTCATTTAACTACCAATATCAGCTAAGCTAGGCACAAAAATGTCTAAAAATTTTGACTTACAAAAATATATTTAAAACGAAAAATATTTAAAGACCTAATACGAAGCCTACAAAATTTGAAAGCCTAAAACTTTTACTTTAGTCGCAGCCCCTTGAACCGGCCTTAATTTCTTCACTTAACATAATTAATACACATCGAGTTTAATACACGTATCAATAAATAACCTTATCCTTGAATATAAACTTCAACTATCTAAAACATATTGCTATGACAATCATTTCATCACAAAATAAAAATGGCAAAAACTCATACTCATTTCCATCATTAGATTTATTAGCATCATCACCCTTTTCACAAAATCAATTGCACAATCACCAAATTATGTAGGTGATGATTGCACAATTCAACCGAAAATTATACTAATATTAATAATAATACAATGAAGTTTAATATGAAAATTGGGGTGTTACACTATAAACATATTTCCCTTAAAAAAAATTATTCTAACCTACAATGAAGTTTCTAAAGAATTTTTGTTACAAATGCAAAGAAACAGCAACAAAAACAGGAAAAAAAGAAACAGGAAACTAAGATCTCAGGAACCAAGTTCCTGTAGCGTCATTCTTCAATAAAGGAAGCAGGTCATCAGGGGGCGAATGGTGAAGGCTTAAACCGACATCTGAGAGCGCTCCTTGCTTTGCAAGTAAATCGGCACATTGATTGTCTTCACGGAGAGTGTGGAAAATCGCATAATTAGCTTGGGAAAGCAGCACCTTTATATCCTGGATGTGAACCGCATGAACATGAGACCTCAAAGAGTTACCAACAATAAGGTTGATACAGAGGAGAGAATCCGAGTAGCAAACCAACTCAGCTATCCCCATCTCTTTTACCATTGAAAGACCATGAAAAATAGTTGTCAGCTCGGCTTGAAGGATGTTCGTGGAATATGGCAGGAAGTCAGAGAACCTTGCTAGAAAAAAGCCTGCGCTGTTACAAATGAGGCCGCCAAAACCCGCTCAAATCAGATTGCCAATACAACTTCCGTCAACATTAAGGATAGTACAATCAAAATTATTGTTATTCCACTTGACATGCCTTTCGATAGGAACAACCGATGAGGGAGGGGAGAAGCTTGAAGTGATATCTTCCACTGAATTCTGAATGTTATATGACAGTTGGTTCAGAGACATTGTTTCGTTATTCAAGCACATAGAGTTGTGGTTAGGGATGTCAATGGGTACCCATGAATACAGATAGTATGATACCCGTGCCCGCTCCATTGGAAAAATATCATACCCGTGTCCGCCACGTACCCTCGTGGGTACCCACTATGCGGTACCCGCAGGTATTGAAGTATCCATGGGTATTCATGGGTACCCATGAATTTTTGAATTTATTTTTTTTTTGGTACAAATAATAACTTTTTTTTAATTACAAAAAAACTTCAACTTTTAAACAACAATACATAATCCATTCAAAATTTCATAAATCATACATAATCCATAGGATATGTTTTATGATGTGAATGAAGTGAAAACCGTGAATTTAATAAGATGAACTAAAAAAATTAAAAATAAAAATAGGTTATTAATGAGGAATCTTATGTGGCCAGTAAAATTTTCTTGAATAAGGTAACAACTTTAAGTAATAAGATAAGATATGTAAGGATATTTTAGTAATTCACTTAATTTATTATCGGGTATGGGTACCCGCGGGTATGTGTACCATCAAATCCGTGTCCGTATCCATATAATAATAGGTAGTCAAATATCCATTTATTATACTCGTATATACCCGTTTAGCTACCTGCCCCATGCCCGTGAAGGATTTTACCAACGGGTACCCGTGGGTATGTGTATTTTTGCCACCCCTAGTTGCGGCATCTCCAAGACCACCACAAACCCGTTGAAAATGTGATGGCTTGAGATCCATGAGTTCGATCCTTAAGCCAATCCGCCACACAGTCAGAAGCAAAGAATGCTGGATCGTTGAAGCCTAAGCGAAGCCATGTGGCGCTCGAAAATCTGCAGTCATGAATACAATGGAAGAAGGTCTCTTTGTGCTCTTCACAGTGAGAACAGATAGAAGAAGGAGCAATATTCTTATGGTGAAGCAGAGATAGAGTGGGAACAACATTGTGACAAGCTAACCAAATATAAAACTTGTATTTTTCTGGAATTTTAAGGTGCCAAATCCAAGACCAAGAGAATGGCGAGTTGATTGCGGTGTCTGATCCGGATAAAGAAAGAAGGCACTTGTAGCCGCTTTTGGCAGAATAGACTCCATTTTTATTGAGAGGCCAAACAAAAGCATCATCGACTTCATCATTGAATCTGATACTTGTGTTGTTAACGAAATCCGCTACTGCCTGAGGAAGAGTGGGGTAAAGAGATAGAGAACGCTGCCCATTAAAAGTAAGAACATCCATAACTGTGAGATGAAAGTCATGGATGTCTATAACAGGGACCTGAGACCCGAGAAACCGAAAATCATTCAGCAGCTGAACCAAAACGAAGAAATAAAAATATTCAACCATTCAATTTTTTTTTAATAAAACAAATCACTTATACCATTGGCCACCCTCTTCAATTATTTAATTTAATTTTTGTATCAAGATGTTGCTTTCTTCACTTAGCATAATTAATAAACATTGACTTCCGTACACATGTCAATAAATGGTTGTGTATAAAATAGACGTATGAAATTATTGGTTCATTATGGATAGCCATAAATATATTATCAAAGGGAAATGCTAACAAGTGTTCCTAGAGCACTTGATAAGAAGTCTAATTAAAAAACTTTATCTTGTGAATTGATCAAACTGAAACTTTAAAAATTGACTTTTGCTTCATTAAACACATCAATTATTTTTACTTTTGTTTCCAGACAAGTGAGGGAACTTGCTGACATAGCTCATTATTAAAATACTTGGACGAACATTATACAATTTTTTTTTATTCACAAAAATAAAATGATATTCATTCATTCAAATTGATAGAATACTTCAGATACAATAACATGATCATCATTGCTAAAAATGTGAAGGTGAATCTACGAACAAACTCACTGCACCCAAGTTAATAGCCTACTACGAAAAAATGCCTACAAATAATATGATGAAAACTAAATCACCATAATACCCATACTTTCGAATCTGCAACGTTGACGTTCAAATCATTGATTGAATTTGAGATTGATTGAGGCTGGTATTTCAATATGAACTAATTTAACTCCACAAAAAGACGCAAAATCAAACAACGCCGCTCAAGACGACAAACAACACAACACCGCACTCAGACGATGAAATCATGGAAAAACACAAGAAAAAACTTTATATATGTGGAAATAACTTATTTAGGTCGAAAGAGAGGGGAAAAAGACACAAAGGGGTGATTCTACGTCAATAAATGACCTAGAACCACCCCTCCTCGATGAATAAAAGAGAACTTAGAGAAAAATTGGAGTTTCTCTCACTATAGAAACATTGACAATAAATTTTTGATATTATACAATCTTGGGTATCGACTCTTCAGGTTTCTTGTGCAACAAAGCCTATTTTCAAGATATAAACATTAATACAGTGTTTCTATTAATTAAAATTTTATTTTATATGCAAAACACCGTTCATTGTTTTCACCGTTCCCGTTGTAGATTTTAAATGTTGATATCTGCAGAAACAAATTTTATATACATACATGAGAAAGTTGATATGATAAAATATTGGAAACTCGTGATTATTTTCAATATATAAACATCAATGCAATGTTTCTATTAAATAAATTTTTATTTTTTATACAAAACATCATTCAATGTTTGCTGGACGCTTATAAAATTAAGGAGATCATGAGTTTTAAAAAGGACGATTATGAAATTTCGCTGGATTTTGATTTTTATATATTGTTAGTAGATTGTGGACAGGGTCGGCCTAAGGGCCAAGAAACCCAAGCAAGGGCTTTAGGCCTCAAAATTTTGAGTGAAAAAAAGACCTCTAAAAAATTAATTTGGTTAGAAGTATATTATAGATAAATTATTGACATTTGCATAGCTTAATTGATTACCAAAAATGCCTCAATTACTCTTGGTCACTAATTCAAATTTTGGTCTCCACAACATCAAATCATTTCATTAAAAAAAGTAAGAAAGAGTACAAAATAGAAAAGGGGGATTAGACCAAGACCTTTTCAAAAGGTGGAGAATCTAAAGTTGGACATTCCCAACCTATTCCCAATGTACTCCCCCCTAACAAAGTCAGAGATGGTATCAAACCAAAAAAGATCCAAAGAAGCTAAAGATAAGCCAAAATTGGCCAGACTATCCGCACAAACATTACCTTCCCTGCATATGTGTGAGGCACAAAAATTCAAACCCTGAATGATACCTATACAATTAAGGTCTCCACAAAATTGTTTCTTATAAATATTTAGTTAAAAAAAATTATTTTCAAAGGCCACATTAAAATTTTTGCTTTATGCCTGTTAATCGGTTAGGTCGGCCCTGATTGTGGAGGGATACACTAAGAAGAAGAAACCTCTGGTACCAAGTCATTTTGAAATTTGAATGGTCCATTGAGAACTAAAACTTTTGTTAAGGACTTGAGTGAGGGGTTGTCTGACTTGTTACTACAACCACAAGAGGAAATGTCGTGTTTGTGCTAAATTAACAATCATACAATATCTGTGTCAACATCAACAAGTATAACTTTCTCAATACACATTAGCAAACAAATCAGCAAACTAGACCAATTTTTCAATATAGACAGACAATTTGCAATTTGTATATAATTTTTTTTTATTATGTTTAAGAATTATCGTGATCAAGACAAACTTTAGATTAAGAGGTTCTGAATTTTGAGCACCGCTAGTATCATTGGAGATAGATGAAATCAAATTCCATACCTTTCACAAAATCGACATTCGTCGACATATTTTTTTATTAAAAATAAATTCATTGTGATTTTTGTTTTTTATTTAATTAACTTCGTCAAATATTATACCTCAAAAATCGTTATAGTGCAATGATCATTAAAGAGTTATCCCATGTACATTTTTATTTATAAAATTAGACATAAATGCATTAAAAAAATTGTTATTAAAAGACATTTACATGCATTATGCTGTTAAAAGGACACAACATACTTTAAAAAAAAAATTCAATGCAGACTTTGTAGAAAATTAGTAAAATTGAAATTTAAAAAATCATTGGTTATTGCTCAAATTTAATTTTGGGTAAGATTCGATTCATCTTCAAAACATTGGTATTATTATTTATATAATTATACGATTTTTCCATTTTATTGAATAATCTTTCCTAAAAAATGTTTTCGAATAATCTTTTTTCTTTTAGAATATGCTAAAATTTAGCCTTTCATTTTGAATCAAAAAGTTGAGATTTTTCAATTTTAATTTTATTTTTAAATTTACAATTTTAAAAAAAATTATGATAAAATGTTTAGATGAGTTAGGCTTCGGAAGCTCATCAGGGTCAGAACAAATCTCATGGCTTAAAGTTGTAAATCATTCATTAAAGAAGTCCTCGCACAGACACCATAAGTTGAATCAATTACCTTGCAGTTAAGTCAATTCTTTACCAATTGAGTCTACATTCATTGGTAATGCTACTATTAGTAATTTAGTATTAACTTATAAAAAAAATCGAAGACATGTTACCAAATTAAAAAAAAAAAACATGATAGCAAATATTAATACTAATAATATCATTCAATTCTCCTTTTAAATGTTGTTATTACTATTTTCATAATTATATGATTTTTCCATATTGTTAATTTTTTCTTTGGCTTAATTGTCACTTTGTCCCTGTAACTAATTTTAAAGTTCAATTTAGTGCCATAACTTTAAAATTGGTCAATTTGGCCCATAAACTTATTTTAAAATCTCAGTTTGGTCCCTTAATTTTAATATAAGTCAAATTGATCTCTTAACTTGTGTAAGTTAGTGCAACTTGATCCTTTATCGTATAACATAATCGAACTTTGTCAGTAGCATGAACAAAAAAAAAAACACCATTAAATAGAATCATATTTGTATGTTGAACAAACCTATGCAATATCATTTTTTAAAAAGGAATAGGTGTAAAAATATGATGACATATTCAATCTCATTATTCTTAGAAAAGTAATAAAGGCCGTTTAGTGAAAATTATATTGTTGTATATTGTATGATTATTTTTAGCAAAAATGATAATGAGCATTTATTCCCTAAAATAATAATAATGGGTATTTATGTGTCTTTATGTTTTTTTTAACCTTATGGTTCCTGAGAGAAGAGTTCAACCGCGAAGTAACTAAAATTTGGGTTCTCCTAAAAAAAATTATTTGATGGAGTTCATAAACAACTTGAGCCAAAATACCTGATTTTCATATTTATTTTTTTATATTACTATGATTACAATTTCAAAATCAATCAATTTTAATTTTTTTAGTCGGTAGAAGTGTTTTGAAAGAATAGTTTTTCCATAGAAGTCAATGATGAAACAAATATTGTGGAAAGAATTAAATATGTAGTTATGAGAAAGTCTTACGCGGTCACAAATTGTTCAGACTGTGACTGTATGTATCCGTCGATTTTCCGGTCACCTCTCTCCGTCGAATTTCAATCTTTGTCCGTTCGGTTCAACAAATTTGGGGGAACGCAGTCGCGCTGATGCCCTCTGGTTTTACAAAGGCTGATACACGTTACCCCTGGAGACTTGAACATTCCGAATTTCTCTCTGCCCTATTTTGTGCGGGGCGCTTCAGCTGCCATGTTCGACTGGCAGTCTGAACTGATGACTTCAGCCCCAATTCCTACTGCTGACAGGGGCTACACACCTCCAGTACGAGTTCCCCCCTCGCCGGTCTCTTTTGCACAGGCACTGACGGGAGCGGATAGGACGGTCTCCAATGACAATTTGCCAATACCTTATATTCGGGGCGAAACACTTGGTGTTAAGATCACGGAAGACTTCTATGAGCGTGGACGGATGTTTTGCAAGACGAATTTGCGGGGACGACTTGTTTTGAACAAGGGAGACAAACCTTATACCACAAAGGAAATTGAGTCAAAACTACAGAAACTTTGCAAGGTCGGAGGGGCATGGCGTATGCTATCTCTTGGAAGGGGCTTTTACAAATTTTTTTTCTCGAATGAAACTGATATGCGCACAGTCTGGTCTGCGGGAACAATGAACCTGAAACCGGGTCTCCTTAGGCTCTTTGAATGGTCAAAAGACTTTAACATGCATACGCAGCGAAACACACATGCTCAAGTGTGGGTTCGCCTTCTTGAATTGCCGCAAGAGTATTGGATGGAGCGGACACTTCGTGAAATTGCAAGTGCGGTTGGCACTCCCCTATTGATCGACAACGCAACATCCAAACGCCTGTTCGGTCACTATGCTCGCATTTTGGTGGACATGGATTTATCTCGCAAGCTCTTTCATGAAATAGTTGTCGAGAGGGAAGGATTTTCCTTCACGTTGGAAGTAGCATACGAACGGCTTCCAGATTTTTGCACGCATTGTCACAACATTGGGCACGATGTGTCTGCTTGCAGACGTCTATATCCTCGGAAGGAAATACCCGCAGCCAAGGATCAGATTGCACAAGGGAAAAAACCGGTTCCCACTTCGAAGCCAATTTGGGCCCCAATCAAAGATAACCCATCTGGTATCGGCTCCTCCGCTGTCTTCGAAGGAAACAGTTCTGGCGCAGCAACGGAGGAAATTCCAAAACAACCTTTGGAGGTTTCTGTGCCTGTTCAGCTCATTAACAATCCGACATTTAAAATTGGCACAACAACCGTAAGCACAGTGGCAGACACAGCAGTAGTGGACCTGACAACAACCGCTACATTTATCGGAGAAATAGAAACTGACAGCTTGGAGCAGGCCATAGCCACGAGCCAGCAGGAAACTATGGATACCCGTACTCCTCTACAAACCACCCTTGTGGCAGCAGCAGGAGCAGCACCTCCAGGTGCAGCAGCAATCTTGGGGGACACACCAATACCAACACCGGTAGTAACTGATCCTATTTCTAATTTTATTTCAAATGTTTCTGAAGCTACTGTTAGAAATGATGTAGATGCTCATGCACATATTTTGTCTCCCGTCTGAGAAGGAACTTTGGATGTAAGTAGCATTGTGGCTCCGGAGGGTGCTCTAATACATCCGATAGTTCAGAATGACTTGAATTTTATGCAACAGTGGTTATCGAAAGCTTCGGTGAATGAAGAGGTGCCTTTTACACAGGTGGTCTCAAAGGCACAGAAAAAGAAACAAATAAATTTACAGCAGGCTCCACCAAAAACCCGCTCCCGGGGTCCCCTCCCGCCATTTAAATGAATATTTTATACTGGAATATCAGGGGAATTGGTAACAATGATTCCCGCCTGGCGTTGGCTGATTTGTGTCGGTTGCATAACCCGTCGTTGGTTTTTATTGCGGAACCTATGGTGGAGTATGATTCTGTTCCTGCTTGGTTTTGGAGAAATATACATGTATCTAACTACTGTTTGAATAATAGAGCTCCGCTCATTCCTAACTTGTGGGCTGCCTGGGGTTCGGACTGTGTTTATACGGTTATTTTTGTTTCTTCTCAGTGTCTGGTTCTGGAGTATATTTGCAGAGACACTAAATTATATATTGCGGGTATTTATGCTAGCACCTCTTATCTTCAAAGGCGAACTCTTTGGGCAGATTTGACTCGGCTTCAGAATTCTTTAATGGGCCCGTGGATTTTCATGGGAGACTTCAACGCTATTTTGGGTGCTCATGAAAAAAGGGGTCGTCGATTACCACCTTCGTTATCTTGCAATGATTTCACGTCATGGACTAATGCGAATCTGTTGTTA
>Ga0315914_1003793_pt1 | contig 22785 bp, 8 predicted proteins | sample MpolenodulesMG_FD_203920 | JGI IMG/M metagenome (GOLD analysis project Ga0315914, IMG submission 203920) | Medicago polymorpha root nodule microbial communities from Los Angeles, California, United States - elongated nodules | ecosystem: Host-associated > Plants > Roots > Nodule | place: USA...
CTGGGTTACCATTTCTTGTGTGTGTTTGTTTACTTCCTTTAAGCTTACTTATCTTTGTGCTTGGTTTGTGTTTGTCATTGTATTAGCTCTTTGTGTGTGTCATTGCTTGAAGACACTTAGATCTAAGCTTACCACTATCTTTTGCTCCACACATCTTTGTTTATTTCATTGGTGTGATTCGATTAAGGTTGATTTCGCAACAATACTGTTGATTCTATATCATTAGGTGTTCAAAGCATCTTTTGTGAAGCTGGATGTTTAGCTAGTAGCTTCTGCCATTTCTCTGTGGTTTTGTTCTTTTAGCAATTGCTTTGTTAGTTTAATTCATTGAGGATTTGCACAAGTCTTCCTTATTATAGATCTATGTGATGTAATGTTTTGCACCTTTTTTTTGTTTTGATGTAAGCACTTTTGTTGTTAAGGGTTCTGGCCCTCTCCAGGTCTTTTATAGAATTTCTTTGTTTGATAAAAAAAAAAAATTATCACAAAAATTTAAAATAGGAGTGTATATACCGACTGCAATGAAAATTTAAGCTCATTATATGTTTCCTTAGCTGAAGGATGGAAATTTTGCCAAAAGAACGTATTGGATTCAAACACTGTTATTTTAAAAGAAAACTTGGTGCCTAAGTTTGATTTATGTGACCTAGAATTAATGTTTGTGAGATATTTTTATTGTGAGTTGAACTTGACTGTATGATTTTTCTAGCATGAACAAATTATTTGACATGTTTGATTTTTAATTTGTGTTTCTGTCGAGAAAATATTTCAAAGTTAAAATAAGGACATTAGGTATTTGAAATGTTTTAATAAAAGTTTGAGAAATATTTTTTGCTCGATGCGTGTAAAATCCTATTGATTAATGGCACGATCATCAAGTCTGTCACAATCAAAGTGAAGATCCGACTCTCATAGTAAAAATGGATTAACTTGTATTGGCTAAAAAATATTAAATAAACTACTTAATTTATTCTTCTTATAACGTGAAAGTGCAAAAAAAAAAACTCCATTACTAATATAAATTTGAAATATTACAAAACAAAAATTGAAGCACATGAAAAGTATCTCTTGGAAATTGAGTCAGGCTTCTGGAATGATAGTAGTTTCCTTTTATTTTTACAATGTAACACTGAAAAAGTCTAAAATGAATATATTTGATGTAGACCTTCAATTAAAGTCAAACTTTTGGCAACTTTAGTTCTTGAACTATTTTGCTTGCAAGGGAAACAAGGCATCGTAGTTGTTATAATGTATCAAAAATAGGAATAGATCTATGATGAAAAGGGCATTGGGTAATATTAGCAAGGTTCTAAACTTGTAAGTAGTGGTACCAAAAAAGCAAATCACGTGCATAGATGCATTAAAGTGCTCATACATCAGAGCAGTAAAGCATCGTTTTCTCATTTCATGAAATGCATCCGTCTAAATGCTAAATTTTGTATGATTTGATCATTGAAATTTTGTAAGTTTTCTCAATGTAATTTCATACGTCAAACTTTTGATTGTTTATGTGAAGAAAAAGAATGATATTTATTTTCCATAACAAGAAAGAAAGAACTAATGTTTTATATTTTTCAAAAATAAATTTTGTCTAAATTTATTCGGTCTCAAATTAGAGTTTTTTTTTTTTCAAATTAAAAGCTACCCATTACAAATTGGATCCATCTAATTAGTCGGTCATTGTGCCAGATACCGAGTTAAAGAAAAAACTCTACTTATAAATTTCATAAAACTTAAAAACTAAATTAGTTTGTAAAATTGGCAAGTGAGACTTTTAATAAAGCTGATCAATTACAGTTAAAACTAAAGCTAACAAAATTATCTTTCATTTTTACATCTCTAATATATATTGACATAAATAGAATCAATTTTTAATATATTATTTTGTAGTCATGTTATTGATGCAAAATATTTACTAGTTTAATTTACATATTGATCTTCCTCCTCCGAGAGATATCTTCCCTCTCAATCATATTTACAATTAATCCATTGAAAAATTATAAATTTTAACTAATATTAGTATTTGTAAGAAAGAAATACCAGTATTTGTTGTATATAAAGAAGAATATTTTTTACTAAAATATCATATCCTCATATAACTATAGTATATATATAGGATCAAGTGCATCTTATAAAACTCTTTCAACTACCACTTTTTTGTGTACACTGAAAACAAAGAGAAACATTACATCACCAAAAAGTAAAGCCAAAGAAGCCAAGAGAAATCATTAAACAAGTGTTGATTTTGATTTGATAGTTATATTCCTATGTAAGATCTCTATAAACAACTGTAACAATATCCCTATAACTCTCTTTCTCACCTATTCTTTCTTTTTCTACCTCTTTTAAAAATTCATTTGTTTTCCTTTAGCTTCATGCATCACTTCTCAAACATGTCATCAAATCTAGAGCTATTTCTTGTAAAAAGTGATAAAGAAAATTTGATCAATGATCAAAACCTTGAAGGAAGTTCCAATTCACAATGCAAAAAAGAAGAAAATAGTGATAATCATGAGATAGAAAAAGAAGAATGCTCAAGAACTTCATCGTCGTCGCCATCAGCATCAGAAGCAGAAGAGAAGCTCAAAGAGAAAGATGAAGAAGATGGTTTCAGAACTTCATCACCATCGTCGTCGTCCTCAGAAGCGGAAGAGAAGCTCAAAGAGAAAGATGAAGAAGAAGATGGTTTCAAAACTCCAACATCTTTGGACCACAAGATTTCAGTGCTCACATGTCCACTTGCACCAAAGAAAATGAAACAGTGTCTGAAAAGGAGAGCAGCACCTTACAATGATCAGTACTTCAGTTGCAGACAATTACCACTTGATCTGTCAAAAGAAGTTGAATTATTATTATTCCCAACTAAGCATATTCCATTATCTGATTCATATAGCGCCAAGAAAATTCGAAGAGAAAATTTGGAACCGAAATGATGCAACTTTTCTGCATAAAATGTTTGTATCAGAGTTTCTCTGTGTAATTGTACGTATACATTTTAAAGGGGTGCAGGTGCAATTAACTTCTACCAAATTTTGGTTAGTATATATTGTCTTTCTTTTCTTTTGGTTAATTATATGCGTTAATAACATTTTATTGTTTTTTTCCCTAAAAAAAAACATTTTATTGTTTTATTTTTTATTAAAGACATTTTATTGTTTTATTAACAAGGTTTTAATTTAAGGAAAAAACTTAGGTACAATTTTTAGGTGCTTTTCTTATAGTTCTTAACTAAATTCACCATGATTTTCTCTAATCCATTATATCCAAAAAAGATGTATTTTCAGTTAAGAACAATTAGAAAAAGTACCTAAATTTTATCCTTAATTTTAAATGTGGCTTGTGCTATCGAAGGTTGTCACGTCACATAATCACGGTGCAAATTATTAATTAATTTGTCCCTAAATATTATGCCTCTCGTGTGAATCACGTGAAATAGAAAAGTTTATTGTAATATTTAATTTGTTAATAATTAATATTGCATTTACAAATTTATCCTTAAACTTTTAAGGGAGAGAATTAGTTAATGTATAGGTTAAAATATTTATTATAAATTGCACAAATGATATAATATAATGAGAGGTATGCGATAAATGAATGATTAATGCAACTGAAAATTTAAAAGAATTCTTACAAAAAGGGACAAGAACAAACTCAAGAGAGTCTTGTATATTTGGGACGGGGTATTAACTTCTAATCAACATTTTTGGCATATATATAAAAGTACATAGTTAATTCCTTTAAAAAAATTGTAAATAAATATTAGAATCATAAAATTTAAAACTAGTGTCATGGGTTCAAATATATAAAACAATATTAGGATCCAAAATTATAAAATCATTAGTTTTATGGAGTTTTTAAATCTCATGGAATGAATTATATCTCAGGAGTCTTAGTTGTGTGTTGGTGGATGTGGACTGTTAATCATTTAACTTTGGATTGTACTTTTTTTGGAACAATTTGGCAACTTGTTCGTAATTGGCTAGGAGTTCATTCAGTTCATTCACTCGATCCATCTATTCTTGCGGATCATTTTTTACAGCTTGGCAGCTCTTCAAGTTACGCAAAATCAAGGAGCTCTTTCATGTTTTTGATCTGGTTTGCTAGTACTTGGGTGATTTGGAATGAAAAAAATGACATGATTATTCGTGGCAAATAAAATTCTCCTAATTAAACTTCTTTTCTTTTGGTGGTTTAAAGCTAAATTAGCTTTTTCTCCGTATCAGTTTCATAATTGGTGTCATAGCCCTTTTTTTATGCTTGGGTATTGGCTAATGTTTGTTTGTTATTACTGAACCTTTGCTGTATTTTTTGGCTTTCTTCCCTGATTACATCTTGTGTTGGGAATATAGTATGGTAGTAGTATATATCATTTTAATCTCTTAAAAAAAAAAAGAGTAGTGTTATTTGAACATCCATTTATTTGACAACCAAATGTACAACCATATTTTTACTAAGAAAATCATGTGTTGGCACGAAAATCAAAGTAATAGAGAGAAAATAAAATTATAATATGAGTATGAGAGAGAAAGTTGTCACAAAAAAGTTATTATAAATTGATTGTACAATATCATTTCTCTAAAAAAAAAAAAAAAAAAACTCATGGAATGATGATTGAGGTGTACATCATAAGTCATATATACATCTGCCCTACTATATATAGGTGACGCGCACGCAGTCAGATTCCTTCCTGGCCGCTGCTGCAAATTAAAAAATGAATTTGTTCGTATAGTTACTAATTTTGGAAACAAAAATGTCAAATGGATCACTGAATTAATTGTTTAACATTAGGAATTAGTTGTTAAAATTTATACCATTTGAAAGAAATGACATATTGTCGCCTACGCAACATGTCTTTTAAAATGTTACAAAGTATATGCTTCTAGATCTGTATTAGTAACATTTTTGTTAATGTAACAACCAAATGTTGCCAAAGGGTATTAATGCATTGCCGTGCATGGAGGCAGGCCTTGCCCATAGAACCATGAATGCCTCTCATTTTAAAATTGTGGTCACGTTTGCGATTAGGTAGCGAATCTTTATATTGTGGAAAAACACAATCAATGTAGTTGAAATTGCTTATGTGATACATGTATGCAAGGTCTGGGGTTTAAATCCTGGCGACCACAAAAAAAAAAAGTTGTGTTATTGTTTCGTTGCAAAGACCTCAAAATCTTTTATATTGCGGGCGACAATGGAAAATCATTTATGGGAAAAAAGGCTTGCAACAGCCAACACTACTAGAAAAAGCAAAATTAGCGAGGGAAATTAGTGACGGAAAAAATGAAATTCCTCACAAATTCTTTGGTCACAAAATTTAGTGACGGAATTAGAGAGGGATTTCACGTTTTCCCTCACTAAATATCATTCACTAATTTTTGTTTTTTTTAGTGCAACTAGAAGTTTTATTTTTTATTTATATTTTTTTGAAAGGATAGAGGTTTTACATATTAATTGTCACCTTTATCTATCCATAGTATTTTATAACCTTAAAGAAATTGTAATCATTAAAAATTTAAAATCTCCCTAAGTAGTATTTTAATAGCAATTGTTTAAGGTGGTGTAAAGACAAAAGTTTTCAAAAGATGAATGTCAAGTATATTATAAACGGTTATATGCGTTTTAGTAGTTAACTTTACTGCTCCGACCAGTTACTTTTGTACTAGATAAACATGTTGGTGCTATACACACACTAACTTTAGGAAGAGAATTTATTCTCATTGATTTATTCTCAACGTAAACAAACAAAATCAAGATTCATATTTGAAAGAGTTCAATATGGTTTTCATTTTTATTCTGTGTCTCTTATATGATTCTTCCCTTCCAGTTTACGCTTGAAGAAGTTAGTCTTTGGATTCCATTAAAATAAAATAAAGCATGAACCAGCTCTTAACAAGGCAATGATGACATAAAATATTATTTTCTGTAGCATGGATAGGGAACTTGATTTTTACAGAATATATACTGCCATTTTTCTGCTTTATTTTGTACATTTCCCTACGAGTTTTGTGTGTATGTGTTTGTGGTTTGGGAAATGATGCGTTTTCTCTGCAATATTTGTACACCTTTGTCTAGGAATAATTTGTGTATCTATGAGTGATTTGTCCATGATGTGTCGTCATAGTAAGAGTTTGAACCTATAACTTTAAACGACGAGTTTAAGAAACATGTTTGAGGTTTAGAAATTCGGACAACTATTATAATTAGTGGTGTTTATATTTAAATTGATTCAAATCAAAACTGCAAATTAAATAAATCGAAAAAAGTTGAAAACCACACAATAATATTTTATTGGATCAAATTCTCAATTTTATTATCAAAATTGAACGAAACCATATACAATTTATTAGTCTGATATATTGTATTAATTTTTAATTTTATTTTTATTTTTAATAATACTTATTATTTTGATATTTTTTTACCATTTGGTGTTTTAAACATAATTATTCGTTATCATTCCATAATGTTAAATTTTAATATATAATTGGGTTAAATATATTTTTGGTCTCCCAAAATATGTCAATTTTTCATTTTAGTCCTTACAAAAAAAATCTACAGATTTTTGTAGGGACTAAAAAAGCTATTAAAATTAAATAAAGACTAAACTTATAAAGTCCCAATCTTATAGGGGTTAAAAACATATTTAACCCTATTAATTAATATTAACATAATTTTTTATAATTGTAATTTGAATATCCAAAAAATCAAATTAAATTGAGCTGTATTTATTTTTATTTTTTTTTGGTACAAAAGAGAGTCAAAGGCCCATGAGTTGTATTTAATTGAACCGTATCTATTTTTTTATAACGAGTCATCTAAATTGAACGGCGTGTATATTTTTTTAGGATCAATTGATTTTTTTTTCTTCCAAAACTGATCCAAGCCGCAATACAAACACCTATATTTTTTTTTGACAAACACCTCTAATGGTAGTGATGCAATTAATAAACTTGATGATTTACTTAGTTATATGATTATGTTAATAAGTTTTATTGTGTGTTTTGATCTGGATCTCTAGATTCAAGCATGATTTTTTAAGAAATTATATTATATTATATGAGTTGATTGTATTACATGTATGATGTATGTATATCATCAAGCGGTGTCTACGAGTATAAAAAAAAGGGTTAAATGTGTTTTTGATTCCTATAAATATATTAATTTTTCGTTTTAGTCCTTCTAAAATTTTCCTTCAACTTTTAGTCTTATAAAATTTTCAGTCACTACTTTTGGTCCCTATTCTTAAGTCAGTTTTAGTTTTTTTTAATGAAATTGTGATGAAATGTGTAGAATATTGTAAAAAATCTTTCTCAAAAAAAATTATAATTTTTTAACAAAACATAAATTTAATATGAATTTTTAACCATTAAAAATATAAAAATTCATATCAAATTCATGTTTTGTTAAAAAATTCTAAATTTTTTGGGAGAGATTCTTATAATATTATAAATTTTTCTGCAAAATTTTGTTCAAAAATATGAATTCTACATATGAGTATAATTTAAAGGAGGGACCAAAAGTGAAGATGGAAATTTTTTGGGGACTAAAAGTTGAAGGAAAATTTTAGAGAAACTAAAATGAAAAGTTGGTATATTTATAGGGAACAAAAACATATTTAACCTAAAAAAAAAACTTTAAATAGTCTTCTATGTACAATTCGTCGGTGAACTCCGTAAACATTGATATGTAGCGGTTTGATTTTAAAGTATGGATTTTCTATTTTTCAACACTTGAAGGTGGTACACCATGGCAATAAAAACTTAAAAGTTTAAATAGCTAATAAACATAATGAGTTGTATTTCTATCAAATTTTTGTAAAGGTCTTGCCTTTTCTCAAACTCGTCATAACCTTTTTGAAAAATAGTAGAGACAATTAATGTACAATCTGAATTTAGTTTGGTTTATGTAAAATTTAAAATGTTTGGAATTTTTTAAGAAGCCCCCCGTAGGAGTGATTGAAAATTTCTTTTGCAAATCACTTGTCTATATCGGGCTATATAATCTAAAGCATTTATAGACTATTTGAGATTATATCATCCAAATCCCCTAGAAACTCAAAACACCTACAATTTACTCTGGTTCGTATACATTTTTTTTTTGCAAATTTACACAAATTTGCATGCAACATGCATCAAACCCAACTATAAGCAAACTATAATAAAAGCACATAACACATCATAATTATAATATTTGGTGGTAGAAAATATTATATAATCTCAAACTATACAATGCCCAGAAAAGAAAAAAAAACACACAAATTAAAGAACAAATGAATGAAGAAATGCAGCCTAAACTTTTGTTTGGTAGCTGTAAAGGTTTGAAATGTAATGAAATAAACATACTTCATTTCAAAAATGGCACAACGTGGGTGGTTTAGATTTTGGCTATTTTGGTTGTTGTTTAGGTCAAATTTTGTAATTGATGAAAAGAGGGGAGAATTTGATTCTTGCTTATATAACGGGATAAACTTGAAAGTTTGAAGGCGTGCGAGAAAGACAGGGGCTAGGAAAAGTAATTCTCAAAGTGTTCATAGATTGGACTTTTTAGTGGTTTACCCACCCTAAACAGCGCCTCAAATTATATAATAAGAATGAGAGTAAAATAAAAAATTCAGAGAGTGCATAAGAAGTTAGTAGGGTGGAAAAAGAAACTAACCCCTTATGATCCCAAATTGAAATATTTTTTGGCCCGAACCCCCTTATGTTATTTATTTTTTTGAAGAATTATGTTATTATTGTTATGTGGGTCTAAGCAAGGGGCTTCAAGCCCCATTTTTTTTTTCGTTGAAAAAAAATAATTTTTCAAAAATAAAATTGTTTTTCATTTTATGGGAAATTTGTATTTGGGGATGTAAAAAGGGTTTTTTTTTAACTTTGGTGGTGTTTAGGCCATAACATGTTGGTTATGGTCTAAATTTACAGCTTCAAAAAAATTGACAGCCTACCTTGCACCTAAAATTTTCACTAATTATTAACAATTTGTGCATGATAATTTACATATTTATACAACTTGACGGAGGGTCGTAGATAGATATAGTTTTCTACTTGTTAGTTATTTAGTGTTTTAGTTAAAAGTCATCTAACAAGTATCTTAAGGGTCTTGTCTAAGGAAATTTTAAGAGAAATCATGTCTTGAAAATTCAAGTCAAATATTTATCATAGTTATAAATGTATTATTTTCTATACTAAAATCACTTCTTTTGACTTAAACAACGTCATAAGGGCATTTGTTAACATTTTTATTTTATTTTTATTATCTATGATTTGTTTAATCCTTCAGATAAGAGCTCTTATGCTTAATCTTGTATGTACAAATCCTTCATTCTCAATAAGAGGTAAATTAGATTGCATTACTTGAATATTATAGTTTTACAACCAATAACATATTATCAATCTAAATAAATTGTACACCAATTGATTCAATTCAGTTGTGTGGAGACTCCCATAGCAAAATGATGTTGCTAAAAGAAACAACACCACATTCTTTTTCTTTTTTGTTCAAATAGTCTGGTGATTAGAGCTCACACATTTTAAATGTGGAGAAATGAGGTGTTCGGAGTTCGAACCTCAACTCTTGCATATAATATGCAATATCGCAACATATTCTTAATATAGTTAAGACATCCTTTTCTCCATACACACAATGTACCACCCCATGTAAGAGTGTGTGAAAGACAATAAATATGAGTTTTTTTTTCGTGTGAGAACCACATGGACATATGTCACTATTGTATGTAGATGTATAAATGGTACATGTCACCCGAAGTGGTCTGTCTATGTATCAATTCCCCTTTTACAATCTTATATTATTTTGCATTGCATATTTGGGTCTATGTTATTGCATAGGCTGTACACCTATTCTTCCTTCTACAATACTAAATAAATTATCTCCTTATCCTCAATATACAAACAAGAGTAGAGATTTAACTCTTAAAATATGATTTTTTTTTTTAATTTAAAATAAAAAATAATGAGAGATATGGAATTAAAAAATAAATAAAATTCAATAATGTGGTTGAAACCTTAAACATGTGGTCAAAAACACATTAGTATTTGATTCTTGCATACGAAGAAAACATAATTAAAGGAGAGAATCGATCTTATATGTCTAACGAATATTTTGATGAAGATTAATCACAGTCTATGAAGCACGTACACGCTTGAGATTAGGCGTGTCTCGATGTCTGACACGTGTCGTATCTGACACCGACACAACACTGACACATGATTACAATGCATTATGTAATTTTTTTAAATGATTAGTGGTATCAACGTATTAGTGTCTGTATTGTATTTTGTGTCCATGTCTATGTACCATTGTTTCATGGATCACAATTAAACAACATTCGATATATGTCACATCTATAATATGGTTATAGAAAAAATTAAATAAAAAAAGCAAAAGTCTAGCTAAAGGAGAAAAGACAAATTAAGAAGTAGTTTAAAAAGGAGGGAAGGATTTCTAAACAAAGATTAAAACTAAAGTTGACCACTCATTTTTGAAGCATAAAATTCACGAACGTGTCAACAAGTTATCACCGAAAGTACAAATCACATGGAAAACAAACATAACATAATACCAACAACATGGAAACATAACAACAAAAGATTAGAGTCAAAGGTTAAGTGCACAAGCACTTTCTCTACATAACAAGCAAATCTTGTCTACAATGACACAAATACCCTCATCTTTATAATCAGTATAGAAGACGTAAATAGAAACAAGTTGACCGTTTCTTTGCCTCCAAAAAAATCCATAACAGTAACCGACCTCTCCTTCTTCCCTCAATTTCCTCTCTTCCACTTCTCTACCAAAACACAACACAAACAAAAAAAAAATCACAAAAAAAAGAAAACATTATGATAAAATAATAAAAATTATTATTATTAGTTTGTTTAGCAAACAATAATAATAATACTAAAATTCAAACGCTTACATTCCATTCATATTTGTCATAGCGTTTTCCATTCCATTTCCAAAACCTCCTGCCGCCGATGGCCACCATGGAACGCCGAAAAACGCTGACCATGAATTGGGACGGCCTCGGCGACGACGAGGACGACTTACATTTCTTTGAAACATATAACCGTCTCTCCACCGCCGTCCCCGATGACTTAGCTTCTTCTTCTGATGAAGATGATGATTATGAAGATAGCCGGTTATCCTTTGCCTCTGCAGTCTCCTCCATTCACCCCGCCAAACACCGGAAGCCGGAACTTCCCCCGGCTACCGGCATTGCTCCAAACTATGATATATGGATGGCTGCTCCGGGATCCATCACAGAAAGAAGACGAAGATTGCTTGGAAGTATGGGATTGGATGAAAATAAAGAGAATCTTAAAGCTACTAGCATTGTTATTAGCCGCGCCATCACGAAAAAATTCGAGAACAAGAATCAAGAAACTCCTGTCTGGTCAAATTCCATTAGAGATAATTCATCTTCATCTTCATCTTCTTCGGTTTCCAGAAATACTACAACTTCATCTGGTTCCCCTCAGCAAAAATCTGATCATTCTCCTGCTTCATATGTCCTAGTTCGATCGCGATCTGAAGGTGAGATCGATTCGTTCTGTACAAAATTAAGAAAGGAGGAGATCATAGGAAAAATTTCAAAGCAAAGGTTAACAAGAACTAATACTGATATAGGCATGCCGAGCACATGTGCTCGGCATGCAGATATAAACAGAATTATTGTGAGGGATTCTGGAGATTCCTCTGTCAGGCATTTACCATCGGCGTCACCGATGGTAACATCCAGCTCAGGACTTGGAGCATTCTTTTTAATAAAAAATTTAGATACTGGAAAAGAGTTTATTGTAAAGGAATACGGTGAAAACGGAACGTGGAATCGGTTAAGCGATTTAGAAACAGGTAAACAGTTAACAATGGAAGAATTTGAGAATACCATTGGACATAATCAGTTTATAAATGATATAATGAGACGACGTAATTACGGAAGAAACGATCGATATGGTAAAAAGCTAGGTTCAGATTCTTATATATCCAGAAGTTTAAGGTTAAGTAAAAGAAGAGGTGCTTCATTGTTGAAGAATATTAAAGGTGTAGCAAGTGGAATTGTTGGTGAACGTGAAAGAGAAGTTGTTGTACCACAAGTTGTTGATCAAAACAAATCTCAAGGGAAGAATAAATGGGTTAAGGTTAGACAAAGTGGGAAATCACAAAAAGAGCTTTCAGCTTTACATTTGTGTCAAGAGTTTCAAGCACATGAAGGGTGTATTTGGACTATTAAGTTTAGTTTGGATGGAAGGTTTTTGGCTACTGCTGGTGAGGATAAAGTGATACATATTTGGGAAGTTCAAGAATGTGAGGTTATGAGTATGAGAGCTGAGGAAGGGAACCTTACTCCTATCCATCCTTCTTTGATTTGTTCTATGGAAAGAGAGAAAAATGTTGATACTCATAGTTTGGTTAAGAAGAAAGGGAAATTTGGAAGTAAAAGAGGAGGAGGGGCAGCTATTCCTGAATATGTTCATGTTCCTGAAAATGTTTTTACTTTTTCTGAGAAACCTTATTGCTCTTTTCATGGTCATTTGGATGAAGTTTTGGATTTGTCTTGGTCTAGATCTCAGGTATGGTTTTAGTAGTAGATGAATGTTTTTACTTTTGTTTTCGTAATGACAAGGTTTTTAGATTACATTCCCAATTGTTGAGGTTATGATTTGATTGTGAACTAAGTTTTAACTTATGGTCACACTTGTGGCATGATCTCTATGCAACTCGACACATATGCCATGACACCGATACATATAGTTACATTCAAATATTTTATTTTGACAAATAATCATCGATATTGACGTGTACGGTGACATCTATGGTGTCTAGTATTTGTGTTAGTATTTCATTAAGATGATGTGGACAATTGCTTTCAAATGTAATTGATGTGATGTGATCATAGTATTTATTCCAGAGGTATCAAAAATATTTTTGTGATTGCCAATATTGACAATTTTTTTAAATCTAGTTTTTTTAATTTAGATATATATAAATATGTAGTTTTGGAAGCCACTAAGATCTTGACATTGAGAATGGCATTTTAGAACTTTGGTTGTGACTCAATAAAATGTTGAAATTTTCTACTTTTTTTACTCTTTCTATTAACATAGATTTTGTTTTTCATTGCAGCTACTTCTTTCATCTTCAATGGACAAGACAGTGAGATTATGGGACTTGGAAACCAAGACATGCTTGAAATTCTTTGCACATAATGATTATGGTAACATTTTCTATCTTGCAATCTTGTCTTTTCTTTTTGGTATATCTTGTTGGATATATGTTGTTGGAAATGAATTTTACTTAATTGGATATGGCAGTAACCTGTGTTCAATTCAACCCTATGGATGAAGATTATTTCATTAGTGGTTCCCTTGATGCTAAGGTCAGAATGTGGAACATCTCTGCTCGTCTTGTTGTGGATTGGACTGATATTCATGAAATGGTTACAGCTGTTTCTTACACCCCAGATGGTCAAGTATGCATTTTTTTTTCCTCTACTTTATATTTTAAAATTATCAACTTTCTTAATTGGGTGATATCATTTTGTTAGTTAAATGTGTGAGGCGCTGTCACAATAATAGTTCTTGAATATGCTGAAATTACAAAAGCATGCCTAAATATATCTTTTGTTAGTCAATTTAGTCCGCCGATATATCTTTAGTTAGATAGCACAGTTCTCGAATGCTTTTTTTATTAGTCAATTTAGCCCATAAATTTTCTACGAAATATACACTTGCCGATGTATATGTAATATTGATACATTAAAGGATTATAATGACAATGTCTCACATATTTAAGAAACAAAATGACTGTTTGCCAAATTCTAATTTGTTTAGTTACTAGAATTTTAACTTGTAATTGTACAATAATTTTGTCAAATTTTAATAATTATACATTGATTCTGACAAAGTTTAATGATTTATGTTGGTTTTGTTCATTCTTGTATTGTAGGGTGTTCTAGTTGGTACACAAAAGGGTAATTGTCGTACCTATGGCATAGAAGGTATTGGTTACTCTACTTGTCTCCTATTCATATTTATATTATATATATATATATATATATATATATGATCATAAATCAATTTAGAATATTAACAAATTATTTTACTCATAAATTTTATATTCTAAGTTTTTAACCCTCATTTCTATATGGCAACCAGATTATAAATTAACTCAAACAAGCACAATTGAACTTCGAAACAAGAAGAAATCTCAGCTAAAAAAAGTTACTGGCTTTCAGGTAAATTACCATAGTTTTATGAATTTTTTACTATCCAATATTGCTTTATGTCAAGAATGCATATTAACTTGTTTTGCATCTTCTCAGTTTGCTCCATGTAATCCAGCAGAAGTGCTTGTTACTTCAGCTGATTCAAGGATAAGAATTGTGGATGGTACAGAAGTTGTTCATAAATTTAAAGGTAATTGCCTTGTTAGTTAATAGAATATAGGTAGCACCGACAATTCTAATAGAGTTGTATCTGGATATCGCACGACACCTACATATGTCATTGTATTCAATATATTTTATTTCAAACTATTATTTGTCTCGACGTGTCAGTTAAATGTATGTGTCCGGTAAAACCAGGATTTCGAAATGCAAACAGCCAAATGGCAGCATCATTTAGTCCAAATGGAAGATTTATAATAAGTGCAAGTGAAGATTCACAAGTATATGTATGGAAGCATGAAGAGCATAGAAATTCAAGCACAGGAAAATCTAGAACAGTACTTACTACTCAATCTCATGAACACTTTCCATGTAAAGATGTTTCAGTAGCAATACCTTGGCCATTTATGATCAAAGGTGATCCACCAGAAGTTCCAGTTCATCAATCGAAAAAGAACTCGAAACGAATGCTTCCACCTCTTCCAAAGAAAGGCAATAATCAAGTAACAGAAGGTGCATCAAGTTCTCCAGAGCATGACCCTGCATCGCTTTCGCGAAGCGAATCAGGAATAGGCGATTCGTTTGAGAATAGTAAGAGAATGTTACCACCTCTTCCAAAGAAAACCAACAACCAAGTAACAGAAAGTGAAGTAGAAGAAGATCATGGAGCTATTTCTAGAACGAATTCAGGGTTTGGCGATTCGTTTTCTTCGGATTCTGCATCGATTAGATACGGTGATGCTCTTTCGATGTCTAATGCAGCTACTCCATCAGGTTCATCTTGGTCTTCTAATTATTCAGCATATGATGGCTCCTCAGCAGTTCATCCTTCAGCATGGGGTTTGGTAATAGTAACAGCTGGATTTGGAGGTGAAATAAGATGTTATCAGAATTTTGGATTGCCAAGAAGGATGGGTAGGCAAGCTCATCTTTTTGGAAGCCCTGCTTAACATTTTGTAAAATTTAAATTAGTAACTTTTTCCATCTTGATAAAATCAAAGAGCAAGAGATGGCACAGGATAAATGTAAATTAAGTTTTTCTTATTAGATTGGCATGTCATGTGTGTGGCAATTTTGATGTCATGTATGCCTTTGGTTAGTAAACCACATAAACATTATAGAGAAGATACAAGGAATGTAAATGAAATTCAAAGTGAAAAATCAAAGGGAAAGCATGGATACTCCTCGGATCATGTGTGTTTCAGTGTCGGACACGTGTCGTGTTCGACACCAACACACATAATTATATTGAATTATACGATTTTCCTAAATTATTAGCTGTGTTGGCGTGCCGGTGTATCGGTGTCCGTATCCGGCAACATATAGGAATAGAGACATTAGGATAATTTCTTATTGTGCTTCTTTAAATTCTTACAAATGTAAGGTGGGTAATCTACATAAAAAAGTATTGATATATATATGCAAACATATGGATGTAAATTTTTTAACAAGGAAAGTGTTCAAAAGGACATATACAATAGAAAAGATCCTTGACCCTTTTTAGTCAAGTATTGTGTTTATTATAGGGAAAGCTAGAATTCAGTTGGTTGTTGCATTATCCTATCCTTTTATGTTCCATTCTATAATGTTTCATTCATTTTAACCGGTGCTCCCACGACAATTGTTAAGAAAGTAAAAATAGAAATTTTCATTGCCCCCAGGGCACTTGTTAAGGAAGTAAAAATAGAAATTTTTCATAAAAAACAACTTTTTGATTTTGATGAAGTTGAACATTCTACTTTTCACCACTTTCCAATGCAAAGTTTCTATATTAGTTTTTGTTAACTAATTCTCCGGGATACTAGTTAACATTTTCGCCTTTTTTTTTTTGGCGTGCACTAACTATTAGAGGATAACATCTTCTCAAGATCAACCGGTTACCACCAGTTATCAATCTATTTCAACACCTTAATCATAGCTAGTTAGACTACTTCTAGTTAGTTAAAGGTAACTGGTAACTTATTGAGCAAGTCATTTAGTTTTTTACTTTTTGTGTATGTAGTAAGTTTGTAACTAACTTGATCTTCATATCATTCACTCAATCTATGAGGTTTACCTTCTAATTACTCTCTGATTTTGGTCTCATGCATGAGCCTTTCGTGAATTGGCTCACGATTCTGTTTTCTCGTAAATTTTTGCATTTTCTTTGAAGATTTTCTCTATTTTGCTTGCAATTTTCTCTGCATTCACATGCATTTCTCGAATTTTCTTCAATCTCCTATGTTTCTTGAACTCCATCTGAAGCTTTCATGGCGTGCAACACCAACACTTCTATGAGCAATCATCAAATTTTCAGGTATATCTAATTAGTCGCCTAATTCTCCAATGCAACACAACTTCCCACACATAAATCAATTCCCGAACTAAAACAACGTTGTTTTCGGGCTACTGGACTGGTATGTTAAGTCTCATTCCGTAATCCATCTTGATCTTAGAGAGGTAAACGATAACCTTTTAGGTTATCCTGACCTGTTCGGGTCGAAGAGATGATTCAATCAGGTCATACACGCTTTGACTCCTGCAGGAATCAACCCAACACCTCATGAAAAATGGATGAGTTTTCTAGATATGGGATTTCTTCATTCTTATTTCACAAAAATATAAAAAATGTAGTAGTTCTTCCGACCAAATATGAGAACCCCGAAGAAAATAAATCTGTTACAAGGTGCACCAAAAGAAAATAACTGAGTCATGTGCCTTGAATACCTGAATAACAATCATTTTATGTAGATAAAATTGTCTCATTTTTAATTTGCATTTAGTGTTGTTGTTGCATGTGTATAACAATCATAACCTTTATTACAATATATATGAAGGACGAGTGTTCAATGCCTCCTACGAGTCCATTATGTGAAAATCGCCGTCAAATGGAAGCATCAGGCAAAGGAGTTAAATATTTTTCTAGACTGCACAAATATAATGAACTTAAGTGTGTTTAGGGTCATATGATAGTTGGAGATGAAGAAAACCTCGACATGATAAGAAGGTTGAAGATGATAAAAAGAGTGAAGATATTGAGAAAGTTGAAGATAATAGTTTTAAGAGTGTCATGGATGATGTTGTAGAACTCGCCAAATATTAGTTAAAATGTATAAAATTAGAGAACTAAATACGTTTTATATATGTGAGAATGTGAGAATACTTTTATATTTTTTTTTTGTTATCATTGGTAAAACGGGTTAAAATCTTTTGCTTTTCTATTGTCTCAATTTTTATAGTTTTGAAAATATAAATATAAAAACATAACATTATATGAATCCAAATCTTTTTATACAAATATAAATATTTTAAGACTTTAGTAATGGAAAAAGAAAATGAAGATCATCTTAAGTTTTTGATTTTTTTTTAAGTAGACTAGTGATTAGAATTCACTTTTTAAGGTGAATACATTACATTTTAATGTGAATAAGTGTGGTGTCTATGATTTAAACTCCAGCCCTGCATATAACAACAATGCAATGTCTCTACCAACTGAGTTATGTTCCCAGTGACATATGATAAGTCTTAACTATGCTAAAACATACTCCCTCCGTCTCTAAATAATAGTCATTTAAGGTTTATGCACGATTATTAAGGAAATAATTAATTGTGTTGATTATGATGGTAAAATTAGTATCATTTACTAAAACACCCTTATTAATTGTAGTTAGTGGAGTAGTTAAGTTGGATAAAATTCAATAAATAAGGGTATAGTAATGAGAAAAATAATAATAAATGATGCATTGGTATTCTAAAATGACAATTATTTTGAGAGAAAGAAAAATGGTAAAGAGACAGTTAGTGTGAAACTCGAAACTTAGTTTTTTTACACACTTATTAAAACCAAAATTTCTGTATATTAATATATGAATATTGCTCTTCTCCTATCAAGATTTGCTCATCCCAATACAAACTAACTAAAATACCCTCAACGTGACTTAAGTCACGCAGGTGTTAAACGCAGCGTGAGTTAACTCACGCTGGGTACTGATATATCACCGGACAACATTGAATACATGGCAACCAAGTCATTAATGACCCATAATCTTTACACACTCATAATTGAACTGAATTACACCAATTTAACAACATAATCACATAATCACACATAAACGATCCAAATTACAAAAATTCGTCGTGAATCACATAATCACGCATAAACGATCCAAATTACATAAATTCACCGTTAATGTCTCATAATCACTTAACCACACTTAATGACACATAAACGATCTAAATTACACAAATTCGTCGTTAAATTACACATAACACAAATTCATTAAAATTCAACATTACGAACATAAATTCGAACACAGTACATTATTACATGTTAATAAATATTACACTTCAATGGATCGGACATAAAGACGTAAAATGTTATTTTGAACCATTAACCTAAACATGTAATCAATGTCGCTATCATCTTCAATAAGTTGTGGAAAATACACGGGCTTTCAAAAGTCCTCTTTCTTATCCTCTCCCAAGTCCACGCATGACACATGTGTTACTACATGAGATGTTCTTTGATTTTCACCAATATGGATAAAGTATTTGACGAGTTGTGTCTTCAACTCGTCCAACTTATCAGTGGGGGTTAAAAAGTCCTTATTCTTCTTTTTCACGCTCTCGTATCAGACATGAGCTTCAGCTGGAACCTGTGCATCCTCAGCATGTTAGCAGAAGAATAAGATGACCCCTCAAAACTTGCTCCAATTTCCCTGAAAAAATCAAATGTGTTACTCAATCATCAATAATTAAACCAATAAAAAAATCAAATGTGTTACTCAATTATCTCTGAAAAAATTGATCTGAGAGAAGATGTGTGTGCGGTGCTTATGGGGGAGAGTGATTGCGACGAAGATTTTGATCTGAGAGTCATAAAAAGAGAGATTGGATTACCTTCCTTATTCAACTGAGGGCGTGTGAAATTAATCTTATATAAGTAACACAAAAAATTGCGAGGGGTAAGCCTTTGTTTACTCATATCTTGTCATTTGTGAGGGATATTGACAAGGCTTAGTTAGTAGGCTTGCTCCTGGCAGAACCAAAAAGGTGTTTTGGCAGGGGTTTGACAGGACCTTGCTCCAAGCAAAATGGCCAGGGGTTTCTGCCCCTGGGAAATATCCCTGTGAAATCAGCTCATTTGTTATAGTGAATTGTGTAAACTTAACCAAGTTTCCATCTTCAAGTGTGCATATTAGCTTATAATCTTAACTTACAAGAAATAAAAAGAATCATCTAATGATAGAGTTAATCGAGAAGATAAAATAAATGCAATTTACATGATGAATGAGAGAAACTAACCATTAGGAAAATGAATAATCCAATTTCTCTAAGAAGCACCATGATGAGAACAACTTATTCCTTAGATTACTAAGCCTAATGTGCGCTACGTCGGGCTGTCTGACCTATTTTCATCCTTATAAACAGAAGTGGCATCTTCTTTGCTAGGAACAAAGTAGAACTTGATATACAATAAGTTTTAGATTTCTCAGTACAATTGCTGACCTACCATAAATACAACATTGGTGATGGAACCAATTTCACTTGTGAATAACCGTCTTGCAAAAACAGCCTGCTCGGCTATTTCTGCGGAAGTAAGACGTCTCTTCAGACCCATTCTGCATAATTACATTGTATGAAAAACATGCAGCAAAAGTAAAGACGGTGTAGCCACTGAATCGATCATTATAGACAGAAAAAAGGCTTGCCTTCCTGTATAGGAAAATTGACAATTCATGGCACATCCAACTTGACTGGAAACACACACACAGTAGTCCTGCCTGTATCACAGGGTATGACAACTTTTTCTATGACCAGCCCATTATCCAATGTGAATAAAATCTGCAATATCATGTGAGTTTAAACGGTCAACAAGAAGATTCTCCATAAATGAAACTAAATATAAGCAAGCAATGCGTAATCAAGTAGCAAAAATCCTAAATATCATCAAGTAACCTCCAAGGCTGAATGTATTACTAGATGGACTAAAAGATGCAAAACATGTAATAAGAACTAAAAACAAATTAAAGAAGGATAATTTCAACTTTCCTAGTTCCATCAAATGCCGCGTGAATTTCTTTCACATAAAGTACCTTGAAATCTACATTTTCACTCAACATCTTCTTGAAAATTTTGTTCAAACCTATATCAGGAGACAGAAATAATAAATAAAATTATTTGAAGTTAGGCTTAAATGCAATTTTGATCCCCCTATTTTGAATTTGTTAACTTTTGATACCCCATTTTCTAAAACTGGATTTTTTATCCCCCTATTTAAAAAGTCAATGAAAAATTATAGTCCCCCTCCTATTTGAATGATGTGGCATGCTCATTAATAACATGATCCTACATGGCATTACTTACATGGTCAATCAAATTAGGTGTCAAATCCATGTCATTTAAATTAAAATATGATCATAAAATTATATAATTAGAATTAAAAAAAAAAGAATCTGAAAATAAAATGTCTATATTATTCAAGAACCCTAATTTATAAAAACTCTAAATTGATTTTCAATCGGCCTCTAAATCTCAAAATAATATGAGTGTTCACCTATTTCATCCCCAAATTGATTATTCAAGAGATGGTGTTCCAAATGTGGCTGTGTTCATCCATCCTTCAATTTTCTTCTTTGATTTTGTATGTATCACGATTTCGGGACACATTAAGAATCAACTTGGGGATTTTACAAATTAAGGTTCTTGAATAATAAATAAATTTTATTTTCAGATTTTTTTTAAATTCTAATTATATAATCTTATAATTATATTTTAATTTAAATGAGATGGATTTGTCACCTCATTTGATTGTTCATATAAGCAATGTCACGTAGGATCCATGTGATTAATGAGCACGCCACATTATTCAAATTGGAGGGGGACTAAAAAATTTCATTGACATTTTAAATAGGGGGATAAAAATCCGGTTTTAAAAAATAGGGTATCAAAAGATAATAAATTCAAAAATAGGGAATCAAAATTGCATTTAAACCTATAAGTTATTAATCAATTCAAATTACATAGTTCAAAGTTCATATCCAATTGTTCATTATACTTAGTAGAAGGGTATGAAGAACTAGTACATTAACATTACTGTTAGATTAAACACTACTAGATACTGGCATTACAAAAGAAATAGTTTTTTCCCAATCTTGAATACATGAAGGGGAAGGAATCACCTTCCAACTCTTCAATATTATGCGCCCAAATGTTGTTTCCATACATTCGCTTCCATAACATCATGGTCTGCCCTGGCCTGTATCCACGTGATTGAACCCATTTATGTATCCATTGACCACAACATTAAGAGTCAACAAGCAAAAATTAATATGCACGACTCTATATTCTATTATGCTCATGGCATATTCAACACAAAACCAACAAAAGAAACAACAAAAATTAAAATTTTAAAAATGAAATTAAATGGGTTCAAATCCTCAAGATGAATTTATAACGATCACATTTTACTAACATGTAAAAGTATACGATACTTTCTTGGTTTCCCATGCCATCTTTCACGCACAACACAAACTCAAAAACTAACTCATTCAAAGATCTTAATCACATTTAAGGACCGCCCCACCAAATGATGAATTTCTACGAACATGAATTAGGTATCAAATCGTAGACAACATAAATAATGGATCAAGACACATAACGCCAAGAACGTATGATACATATCATACAAAGAAAAATTTATTAGATTCGATTTAGAGAGTATTATTTATCTTCTAATTACTTCTAATAAGCTATACTAATGATATATATCTAGCCATTGAATATTTCAACTTTTCTAGAGTAACCAAACTAATCAAATGCACCAACACATGAAACTTAATAAACACGATAGAGTGAACAAACCTGATTCACGAGAGATGCGGAGAGTCGATCCAAATATTCAGCGAAGAATCCACATAGAAATCTGAAGAGCAAGAGATTCTACGAGAAAGCTCAACGTCAGTACAAAATTCTCATTTTCATTCAGTCAAACTTAAATATCACAATTCTTATTCTCATTTCATATCATGTTCTACTAATCAACAAAAAAAGCGGAAAAAGGGAAAAAATATCAATTGCATCAAATCACATCAACTTAAAATCAAATCGGAACCAACTTAACCTAGAAATTGGCAATTGCATTAAAAAAGAATCATCTTGACCTAGAAAATTACAATTGCTTAATTAAAGTTAAGAATCAACTAAAAATCAAATCATAAATATCAATTGCATCAAATCAGATCAACTTAAAATCAAATCAGAACCAACTTAACCTAGGAATTGGCAATTGCATTAAAAAAGAATCATCTTGACCTAGAAAATTACAATTGCTTAATTAAAGTTAAGAATCAACTAAAAATCAAATCATAAATATCAATTGCATCAAATCAGATCAACTTAAAATC
>Ga0315914_1003795_pt1 | contig 22779 bp, 19 predicted proteins | sample MpolenodulesMG_FD_203920 | JGI IMG/M metagenome (GOLD analysis project Ga0315914, IMG submission 203920) | Medicago polymorpha root nodule microbial communities from Los Angeles, California, United States - elongated nodules | ecosystem: Host-associated > Plants > Roots > Nodule | place: USA...
AAACTTGATGAAGTACCGGTATCCAATATGTATTCTCACACCAATACTTGTCTAACATGCTTTGATACGTATCTGATGATTAAACTCTATTATTAAAATAACAATTGTTCGATACATCTCAAATACGTCTGAGATACGCGAGTGATACGGCGGCGGGAATCAATGCGCACGGGATACATGATTTTTCTATTATTTTGTTCTCTGTTTTTTCTTTAAAAGGTAATAAAGGAAACATGATTTTTATACTTTTTTTTATTCTTCAAAAAATAAGAAAAACGAAAAAACCTTATAGTATACACATTGGATAATGATGTTTTGTCCTCTGGAGCTTAGCTCAGTTGGTATGGACAATGCATAATATATGCAAGATCTGGGGTTCAAACACCGACCACCACCAAAAAAATTAGATAATAATGTTCTTTTTGAGATGATACTCTCTTCTTGGAATATACTCCCTCCGGTCACTATTATAAGCAAATTTTGACTTTTTAGATACATTAATTATTTAATAATGTATCTAAAAAAATGAAATTTTGCTTATAACAGTGATCAGAGGGAGTATATAATTAACTAAGCAATGATGTTCTCTTTTTCATATATATGTAACTGACTTATTGTCACATTCTTTATCATTAGTATTACTTATATTTTTTTAATAGAATATTACTTATATTTATATATTGTGCATTTAGATATTTAATTTAAAATTTTATTTTTTGTTAAAGTATTCCGACCATATTGTATCTTAATTTTGAAATTTTCGTATCTTATCTATAACGTATCAAATATCTGGACTTCATCAACGAGACATACATAAAAATAAATTTTGTCAAAAAAAAAGTATGGAAGTAAATAGATACAGTGCAGGTATAGCCGTATAGGGTAGAGTCAGTCAGTAGTATATCTTAGTACCTGCCTGTATTCACACTCACTCGGATGAGTCAGATCCATTAAATTTAGTAGGAGATTCTCTTTATCTGCATATAACTTAAGGTATCATAGGATCTACAACTCATGGTCTTCCCGAGTAAAAATAATTGATGTATAAATAAAAAAGTGATAATGATACTTTTACTGAAGTACATTTACCATATATTGATGTATTCATCGGTATTATAGACGTAAATATAAGATATTGAATTTAGATTGTGAACGATGCAAGCAATATTAATTAAACGGTATAATTGGAAGAAAAAAAAGTAATTAATGTTGTGTTTAAAATTGAAAATGTCGATTATTTTGATATAATCTTTTGTTACAAAAAGATCAATTGTTTTGAGATAAAGAAAGTAATAAAGAGTATGGTGAGGTTTCGGCATCTCTAATTATAAGTTATTTATATATAAGGACTTCATCTTATTAAGGACCTCCGAAGAATATCTATTAGTTACCATCATCTATATAAAGATCTCTTTCTTTTCAACAATTAACGGATCTTATGATTTAAATAAGAAGAAAAAAAAAAATTGGTCCCACCAGTTCAAGTTCATGTAACTTTTGCTCTCTTCAATTTCTTTATATTTGTTTTTTAAATGTATACATTAAAGTAAATATGTAAGGACTTTTTTTAGTTTATTACCATTAAAGTTATTGAGTCTTTCATTAAAAAATTATAAATAAATGATATGTACACGCGAGATTCCATTATATGTAAATAAAGAGTGGCTAGATGCTTAGGTTGCAAGTTTGTTATGCCCAGTAGTATCAATAGTGAGGTGAGTGAATTGTAAGGAAAATGCTTGCGTGGCATTATACTTTGGTGACTTTAGTGTATTTTGATGAGAGAATGATATGTGCGGATTAAAATAAATTATTTTAATGAGAATGACCGGTGAGGAGGATTAAAATAAATTATTTTAATAAGAATGATTGGTGAGGAGGAGAGATAGAGACAAAATTATTAACCGAAATTCAATTTCACCTAAATAAAACCCAAATTACAACGAGTGTGCATGATTATTGTGGAAACCATTATGGTTAGGCAAAGAAAGAGTGTTTTCTCTACTCTGTCTTTGAGGCGTTTTGCTTTAGAGTAGTTTGGGAATCCCTTTTCTTTCTACAATTTATCTTTTATTTTTATATTGTAAGAGCTTTTGCTCAATTTTCAGTTAAACACATTATCCTTATAGCTCAACCTCTTCAACATATGTTCGGAAAAGAATGAACATGCATAGGATAAAATTGAACACACAAATCAATGATCCCAACATTGTTTGGAGGACTGTATTTGTAGACAATCATTGTTCAGTAAAACTACAGAAATGAGATATTAAATTTCAAGGAATAGCAGTCATAATAAAAACATGAGACGAGATAACTCTATAATTTCAAATAATGAAGAATACACAACTATTCACCAATAGGAAATTTTTAATCCCTTATTTCAGGGTAAACCATAGTATACATCGTAATTGTATTGAATAGACGTCTAAACATACATGAATTCACCGCCTCGAAGAGCATTTGCAGCACCTTTCCTCTCCTCTTCGGCTTCCTTTTCACGTTCCTTCCAGCTCTCATAGGCATGATCATCAGTTTGCAGCTCATAACGGCAGATAGGACAAGAATTGTGCTCATCCTGCCACATAAGGAATAAAATTAAACAAACTGCATATCTGATCATGTAATTTCTTCCGTCTCTTTAGTATGAAATGCAAAAAATTGGTTTTAAAAGGGAAAAACAGAACTTCCAGTAAATAAGTGGATTAAGAAACAATACCAGCCATGGCTTTAAACATGGAGGGTGGAATGTGTGCTTGCACGGTAACTCTTGCATTTGGTCATTTAACACCAAATTTTCCCTACAAATGGCACACTCTGCATCTTTCCCAATCTTAGACAGGATCTCCTCTGTGAGAATAATGACAGGAAGTTTTGCGACAACTTCTTTACTTGCAGGAGGAACTCTTGGAGCTGCAGGACCACCGGTCTCCATCTAATCAATTATTATTTTTTTTAAAAAGAAGCAAGTCAGCCTTATAATTAAACAGTGTAAAGTGTAACAATTAAATGAGACAAAAATGAGTATACATCAATCAAAAGGCAAGTTGAAACGAGCAAAATGTGATATAGTAGTTAACAAAATGAGTGAACTGAGCAGGTTGTTTATATCTAATCACCCATAAAAGGATGTATCATTATCTTTTGCTTATTAAGAAAAAAGGTGCATCACAATCAAATTATCAATTATAGATCCACTAAAGCCACCACAACAAGGAACGTTATGCATAAGATATTATGTTGTTAAGCAGGCTGTTTGCGTTGATTCATGAAGTTGTGAAAAATTATCCTATTGGAACAATCTAAAGTAGCTTCGTTTGTTTAATAGAATCTCAAGAAATGCTATTCCGAAGTCAACTATGTATGCTCAAGTTCTAAGTTGAGCGTACATAATTTGTTGAAGTTCTCAATTGAACCTAAGATAGCTGGTTTGTTAATGTTTCAAACAATGCTTAAGACACGAACTTCTTTCTTGAAGTTACAGAAACTGAATCTAGAGAAATTCAAACCCAGGTTGATATTTAATAGAAAGAATGAAAGCAAATAGGGGGTGACCAAAAATACATGAAAAGTTTTCGGATAAATACCAGGGGCACAACTTCTTCCAATCTATTTCTAAGCATTTCAAGCACACTAGCAACATCATCTGGCGTGGTGTCATTTGTTGCTAAACCCTGAGAGGGTTGAGCTTCAAATAGTCGAACAGCTTCATTCAAGAGGTTTGCCTGCACCATCCATTCAGGTTGTGGTGGCTCTTGATCTACCGTAAGGTGCCCCTCAAAAAGATATCCTGAATCAACACAACGCGATAAACACGCGAAAGTTAAAGTAAACTATCTAAAAACATCCATAGCCCACAACTCACTAACATGAAAAAAGATACAAATTAAACATCAAGAAAAAAAGAAAAAAAAAACCTTCAAAAAGAAAATCACCTCTATTTTCACGATTCACTGCAGGTTGTGAAGTTTGTGAAGGGTTGTCTTCTAAATGCAAATGTTCCCTGGCCAGAGCAATGCAAGCCTTCAAGTGCTCCTTTTCAGAAGGTTCAGAAACAAACAATATAGCCTGCTCAAAAAGGCCCAGGCCAGCACTCCAGAAACCGGGTGCTGTATATCTCGTCTTCAACACTGTCGCAACTCGGCATATAACAGAATAAAACTGCCACCACCAATAACACCACAGTCAATTTATTGGCCTTTAATTATCCATCAAACAATAACAACATTAACCTATTCAAAGTACCCGTAACAAGAGCACTTATGAATGACCTAACAATGAAAGATCATTAGCAGGAATGAAACTAAAAGCATTCCTGACAGTGCCGTTCTAACCAGTTGACCTCATCATTAACATTAACAACATAAACACACACACACACACAGATAAATGCATACATACATATATCAATAGCATATTGTTTAATTTCCGTAATATGTTGAAAATGAGAGCCAAGGGAGGAAACCTCAATCCCAAGACTTATCGACAGGGCAGAGATAACCAGTAAATTACTGCCCATGTAGCACCGTCACTTTGGATTGAAAGGGTGTCCAGTAGTCGACACATGTCAGCAATGGCGGAGCTTGGCATGAATTTATGAGGGGGGCATAAATACACATATAACAATATAGCGAAATTGATACCAAATTGATGTTGGTGAGCAGTATATCACCTCTGTTTTATATAGAAATATTAGAGTGTAAAGTGAGCACTATCAACTGTTAATTAACAAATTAAAGGTAGATATTGTAGGTACATCGTAACAAATCATGAGTATGTTACAATAACAACCCTTGATTTTCTCACTTTACACTCTACTCACTTTAGAGGATCCCTGCACTGCTCTAATGTATAAAAAACTTTGGGCACCTCCACCTGTCCTATGAAGGTCCACCATTGCGTGTGAGAGTCTGACCCCGACATGACATGGTAATAACTTTTCTTTTATCAACAAGTCATACACATATAGTTACATTCAATTGCTATCATTTTCTTAAATTATTACTGGTGTCTAAGTATCAAAGTGTCTGGTGTATGTGTCAGCTCTCAAAACCGTCAACATTTCGCGCCATCCCAGCTACTCAATTCTCCCCCAACTCCTCATATAACATCCAACTATATTGCATACATAACATAACAGTATAAACTATAAATCAATCCAAACAAATTAAAAATCAGTTCTTTTTTACCAAACCCAAACAAACACAGAAAAATAAACAAAACCCAGAAATTAAATTGATAAATACACACCAGCAACTAATTATATACAATTACATCACAATTTTGTTGAATATTAATGAAGAATTGAAATCAAAGGAGTATACCGATTTTCGAAGAGAGGTGGAAGCTGATGGATACGTGGTTTGGAGCAGAGATTTGAGAGATGAAACAGCGTCTTCGAATTTCTGCTTCTTACCTAATTGTTTCTGTAATTCCTCTAATTCTTGTTTAACCAAATTCTCTGATTCCATTTTTTTTTCTCTTCTTTGTGGTTACGAAACTCAAATTCGAATTGAAATTTTAATGATTTTTCACTCAGATTTTGGAAATTGAGAAACCTTTTTTCTCTATGATTTTGTGATTTTTTTATATATTTGGTTTGGGAATTTATTTTCTTCGGCAAGGGGAAACTGAAGGGAATGATAGTCTACAAACGTTCCTACCGTTCTTTGAGTAAGTTATCCAATCATCTTTTGCCACGTCATTGATGATGAATGTTTGATTTCTCCCATAATGCTTTTGATCTATTATTAAAAAGCAAATGCTATATAGAACACAACACAAGTTTAATCTTTAAGGTATTGCGCAATTTGTTTATCTTCTATGATGTAATGGATAAAATGTTATTTTGGTATTTAGAAAATTTGTATTTACGATAAGAAAATTATGACGTGTTACACTTCAAAGAAAAAAGTTGCGATATAGTTTCATGAAGGACTATTTTAGTTTTCATATTATGAAATAAAGTGATTTTTTTTTTGAACTCTGAATCTTGTATATATTATGCATTGTTCCTATCAATTGAGTTAAGCTCACATGAAATAAAGTTATTTACTAGTGTCAAAAAATTATTTTGAATAATTTGAATTTTAATATATATCAATGGGTATTTTGATTTCAATTTTTGTAAATATAATTACATTTAACAAAATAGTTTTTTCATTGTTACTTTTAGCTTCCATTTCACTTGTAATAAACATTAAAAAAGATTATTATAAATAAAAAAATACTTACATATCAGTGTTACAATGGTGAGTGGTTACACAATAGCATCAATAAAAAATTAGGAATGGTTTCTATTGCAAAAAAGAAGGTAAGATCACATCTTAGTTAGCTTGAAAATCTACACAGAAGACTCAACAAATTAGTGTCACTTTTATCCTTCAAAGAAATTTAAACAATCAATCATAAATGACATGAGTTTACTTCATCAGTTAAAAAGTTCATGGTTGGTATTCTCACAGTCCACTACAAAACAAAAAGGTAATTTTGTTGTATCATCTTTCAATATATAAAACCATAAACTAATGTCAATTTTCTTCCAGGAAAGCCATATTGATGTCTCCTCTATTTGTGGAGAACTAAAATGAGTGTTTACTTATAAAGTTAATCAATGGAACTGTTATATGAAGCAGTCTATCAAAACTTTTCAAGTTTTTCTTCCTTATGCCAAAATCTCATAGCAAATAGATTACACCCCATACAAAGATTATAGGTAATAATATTTTACAAGCATTAACATGAGACAAGATCAAACTATGAAAAAGAATCATGAACAAGATCATTCATTGATAATATCACTAAATGAGAACAATGTTACATCTGACAATCAATTAAGAAAATTACAATATAATCTGTCAACAATCAAATCATTTGGTTAGCTTCCATATCTAGCTATGTTGCATGAAGAGAAAAAAATTAAGCACAAATCAAAATAAAATTCAAGCTAACAACGGAACATAAAAAATGGTTCATAACCAAAACCAAGATATTCAGCTAGGGCATTTCACTGTCAAACAGAAGCTTCTATCCTCGGCTCGAAAGAAAATGCGGACATAAACTCCATGACTTCTCCATTAATGCAACATTTTGGCAATTCAACCCAGTTGTTGGTTACCAAATCACAAAGAACATAAGTACATAGCTCAGGAGAGTTCAAGCATATAAAAATCCGAGAACCGGCACCAACACAATTGATATCCGGCTTCTTTCCGTACCATTCATGAGACATTGCTGCAGGCATCGCTGCAATCTGTTGCCAGCATCGGTTAGCCTCATCGAATCTCCACACCCTAAGACTTGTGGTTTCCAAGAATTCCGATAACAAAACAACTAACATCTCACCGTTACACTCCACAATATCGATAGAGTACTCGCAGAAAACTGGCAACAACCTAGGGTACTCAAAGAAACACTTGCAGGTCAAATTGCAAGCTACAACGGTCCCAGATGAACTCAAAAAATAGACTATCTCTTGACCATCTTTGTTAGTAATGACCGACGAATATTGCTTGGTTGGACTTCTCTGCATGCTACTTGCCACCACATTTCCAGCCTTGCTCAGGAAGTACACAACATTGTCATCGGTTGAATCACAATCAGCTGAACTATCATCGACCTTCCTCCCAAGAGCATTCTCGTCTTCCCAACAAGCAGAGCTTGAGTTATAGACTTTAAACGAAAGACTGGGAAGTTCACCGAAGACTAATACAATCTTGTAGGATATTTGGCCATTGAAAGATGTAGAACTCATAACAACAGCATTTAGAGATTGATTTTCTGAGGCAAAATTCAATGGAGGAAGTTCACTAGAAGATCCGGTCACAGGATTGGACACAATGAAGTTTCCCAACGATGTTCGGTAACAAACCAGGCCATTAGAAGCTGCAACAGGAATGCAACTTTTGTTGGAATCTTCGAGCAGAAGATTCGGATGATTGAGTCTTTTCCAACTGTTTTCAGCGGAGTCAAAGATGACAGACTGGTTGAGATCAGGAGCAACCATGAAAAACCAAGGATCCCTTGTGGGGATGTGTGAGCAAGCGAGCTTGAAACTCGCAGAATCAGCAGCTGATTTCCATCTTTTGCACACCGAAGTAAGGCGAAAGAAACTGGAAGTCGGTAACCACGAAAGTACCTTTTCAAAAACATCTTCATTCAGGTCATCCAGTGAAAAACTATTGAATCCATTCTCCGGAGACTTTCTTTTCAATCTATGTTCCATTGACCGCAAATTTAGAGCAAACAACTGCAGAAACAAAAGAACTAAGATGTTAGTACCAACAAAAACAAAAAAAATCAATTTTTCAGAACCAATTGATAAGAATAATAACTTTCATATGAACACATTAACATATCATGAAAAAGCTCAAAACTTTCCCATTCATTCTCCAACCCCTTTTAATTTTTGCATAAAAATTGCAAAGCTTGATTCATTTTGATAACAAAACAAATTAAAGGTCAAGACTTTATATAACTTTTAAAAAACCCACTTAGCTTAAGAAGCTATTCATCAAAGTTCACAAGCAAAGATTAACCCTGACACCTCAATTACAAACAGTAAACAAAATTTCACCCCTTTTACTAAAAACCCTCAAACAATGACCAGTTAAAATAAAAAATTTAAAAATTCTAAATAATACTAAAAACACTAACTAAAAAAACAGATATTCAAAAGGGTTTACAATAATGATGATATAATACAAGAACAAGATGATGAATGAAAGTAAGAACAAAAAAGTACCTGAAGGAAGTGAAGGTGTTTCAGAAGCTGCAAGTGCAAGGTGAGAGTGTAAAACACCCAAGAGACAGAAGAGAGAATGAATGAATGAAAATGGGGGTATGGATTAGGTGTTTAAAATGAAATCCAAAAAAAGTGAAAAAGGAAAAGTGAATTTGTCCACAACACAAAGAGAGAGGGAGGAAGGTTCGTAGGTATCACTTTTATATAAAAAATAATATTTGTTGAACAACAATGGATTGTTGACACTTTGACAGTACTCACAAAGACACAAACACACGCACAAACAAAGCAACACACACGAGTGGCTTAATGTTAGTGTTACATTGGATAGATTCGGATCATATCTATATCTCTGTGTCAACGGATTTTCTTATGTCAATTTTTTCATTAATAACATTTTGGACGGTATTTTATAACATTATTATTTGGTACTACTTAACAAATGGGTCAACTTATCATAAAAATAACAAATGACATCAAAATTTGGTACCCCCGTTATATATAAGACAAAAATATGAAAATTGCGTCAAAATATTATGAAAATAAATATAAGACAAAAATGATAATTTAGTTTGAAAATGGTTTTTTAATTATTATTATTTTGGTGCAATGGTTTTTTAATTTTTAATTACCAAATATCTATTTTGTTTTCATTTTATCTTATTCTAAAAATTAGCACTGTAAGCGTTAAAATGAAATTTTACTATTTTCACATATAATGTTTGCAAAAATAAAATAGTAGATTGGAAAAAAGTGACAACTTATATTAAAAGTGAAAATAGAAAATATATTTTAAAAACATGTCTTTTTGGTTTTGACAAATATGAAAATGAGTGTGATTCCTTATATTTAAATTATCAAAACTAAAATGAATATAAACTTTTACATGAATTTTACAATAAGAAGTTGGATAAATAAAATCCACTACTATATGCCAATATGTACTAGTAAGACATAAGTAGTTGACTCTTGTTAGAAGACAATCTAATCTATAGGAGCTTTGGATTCGGGTTGAAAAAATGAAAAAGCACAGAAACAAAAAAACTAGTGTCACATTAAATTAATAATTTGATGTTGCATAAAAGAAAGAGAAAGTGGAATCACGATGTTAAATTGTCAAAGGTAAAGTGTTGGGTTTTGCAATGTGACTAGTGTTGCAGCTGACCCTTCCCAAGCAAAAGTAAGAAGCAACCACTTTTGGCTCCTCGTTATGGAATCTTTGTCTTCTTTTATTACAAAGTCAATGCTCCTCAAACCCCATTCACAAGACAAGTATTCTTAACACTAGATTTGTGGAGGAAAATATGGAAAAGTAATGGCCGTTTATTTTGATCTTTTTTTTGTTCTTCTTTTCTTGTTCCTCGTGTGTGTGTGTGTGTGTTTTCACTTCAAGTAGAAGCTAACTTACATAAACAAAAGTCATTAGGCTAATGCAGGCTTATTTGTTTAATAAATTGGTTTTGCTTTTTTGGCTCTTTAAGGTTTCACATTTTCATCTTAATGCAATAGAAAAGAAGAGTCTAATGAACTTCATCTGTGGAATCTGGATAATAAAGGGCATAGAACATGTTGACAAAGCATCTAAGCCTCACTTGAAAATATATCTTTGGTAAAGTGACCGTTTACTTTTTTTAGATGTTTATGCAATCAACAATGCTCTTTACACTCATTTAAGAATCAAAACTAAATTCTTGAAAGAAAAGAATCAAAACAAAACAAAACAAAATTTATTGTGTTTGGAAAATTTGAAAGTTGTGTTCACATCTCGTGTCCGAAAAACTATCCAATTTCTAGTTTCTTAAGTTCACGATGATGTTGGTCTTGGAACGTAAGATTACGAATCACGGACAACTACTACCAATGTCATGTCACGTGTGGGTTTTACGGTTGATTACTTTGATAGTCATCTATGGTTGATTGGTACCAACAAAATAATACAAATTCTAATGATGATTGACGGTGTTTTTTGGAAGTGGAAACTCACAATACTCTTTGTTCGTATGATCGAGACTGCGGCCTAATCAATATCAATTCAAGAAAAAACAATATGATTTGAGTTGTGAACATGCATATTCATATTCTCTTATTTTTCTCGATTAACACTGATTAAGTCTCATTCGTGAGGACGAAAATGATTGTGTGTTCTCGACTTTCGGAAGGTGACAAATACCGCCATTGGAACACAAAATAAATTGTAAAGGCATTTCCAATGCTATAACACAAGTTAGATTCTTAACTATTTCTTATGGACCTAGAAGTGCCACAGAATTTCAAAACTATTTCATCTTTTCACCAAACTCAATTTTTAGCGTGTTTGTTTTCGTGACAGAAACTCATCAGATGTGCGGTTAACTAACTTGGGGTTATACTTCGTAACCAAACACTCACTTTGTTCTTAATTTACTTTACAATCCATCCACAATGGCTAAGAACATGTTATTGCTCAATGGCCGCCAAATCATACTCCTCCAGTGCTACAAAAAATATTACTAAAACTGTACTCCTGTATTCATAAAAAACATGGACATACAATTGATATCAGTGGTAAAGTGACCATTTATATAGTTAGATTAGATGTCTATGCAATCAAAAAATGGTCTTCAAATTCCCATATAAGAATCTCAGTAAAACTTGTTTTACTGTCTAGGTCACAATGTGTACAGACTAGTTATATGACTAGGACATGTATATTCAAAACAACTTATGGAACCAAAAAGAAAAACTCTTTAATGTATGACCTTGATAGTAAAATAAGTTTGCTGACATTCTTATATGGATGGAAAAAATGTGTTAGAAGGGGAGGTCCTATTAAAGGTGGCAACAATCAAGTTCTCGAGTGGAGATTAGGCTAAGTCAATTAATAATTCGCACCGGAAACATGATTAAAAAAACAAAAGCAATAGATACAAAAAAAAAGCAAAAGCAATATTGAACAAAGGAAAATTGAACTGAAATTTGGATTGGAGGCTACACAGAAGACCTAGCTTACATCTTTCCTTCAATATCACGAATTCTTTATTTCTTATTTGTTTTGTGTGAACTATCAAAATAAATGACATGTAGGAAATCTGTTTCATCACATAAGATCATTGACCCTCCACGTTTTCAGGCTTCCGACATGTGATAATGGCAAACTTAATCACACCCTTCCTGAATCCTTCTATCATCAATGGCATAGCTAAAGCTCCTTTTATAGTTTTTAGTCCTGCACACAATAACAAAAATGACATAATTCTAATTAAGTCGTTTCATCCAACAAGATCATTATCAATTTTTGTACTCCCTCGGTCACATATCGAGCGTCACTTTAGTTAGATTATTTCACACATACTCAGAAAAGGTATACATAAATGAAAGAGTGTAACAATTTTACAAAAGTATTCATATAAACCATTAACTGTTGGCCGTTATCCTAAATACATACTGGAGTATATAACATTAATGTTGGATCAGAACTGAAAATAATTAATGTTGTTATATCAAACACGTAACACAACACGGAGATATAAGGTTGGCTTGGTGATTGGGTGGGGGAGTTTAGGAGAGGAGTGATAAGGAGGTTGAGGGTTCGATCTCCACCCTCAACAAAATACTAACAATAGCGAAATATGTCGTTTAGGGAAAAAAATTGTAAAGCAGCACTTATTTTGAGACGTTTTTCTTATGCTAATGTGACACTCAATAGAGGGTGGAGAGTATTTAATAAGATTTATGATTTTAAACAAAGGGGCTGTTTGTAAATGCAATATAAAATGTTGAGCTTACCACTCCGCAAGATTGAGGTGAAACCCTTCCATGTTAACGCTGAACGTATCACAGCTGGCCAAAATGGAGCAACAAAGGGAGACCAATCTGCTGATTTGATGTCCTAGATAGATAGCAACCAAACATGTCAATACAACCAGACAACCTAACTTGATAGCACATAGTGATTGTTTTAAGTGCTTATTCAATAAATTATTATATGCAACTATCTCATTTGAATTAGCTTCTAACTTCCTAAAGTTTTTCCATATCAATAAGTTTACAGTCGTTTACATGTAATGCAGTCTTATAAGCTTACAAGATCTTGTGAAAAATTGAGATATAAAAAGCTATTTTCAACTAATATAAGAAATTGTTTAAAAAACTAATAGTTAATAACAAGTGTATCCAAATACTAATATAAGTGTTCACTGTTCACGTAGACTCAAATAAACTCTTTAACATTTCTCAACTCATAGCAGAGAATGAAAATTTTACAATTAGGTATATCAATTAACTACCTGAAGGGACATGGTTTCAAGTAATTTGACGTAATCAGCAGTTGAGCACCACTCTGGAAGATAAAATGAATCACATATCTTCTTCAAGAGATCCTTCTCCCATTGTTGTAGGGATTCTTCATCCGGGCGAAGATCCCTATGACACCATGTTACTATTATTATGGTGCCACCCGGTGCTGCTACCCGAGCTAACTCTCCAACAAACTGAAACAGTTTTTGTATGAAACGGGAAACTGAAATGAGATTGATTACAACTTTACTAGCATAAAGAACAGAAAATATCAAATAAAGTGGAGGGAAGTATGCAAGTGAGACAGCAAGAGAAATTGGGACCTTTGGTTTGTTAGGCATATGCTCTCCACTCTCCATTGACCACACTAGATCAAACTGGCCGTCAGGGAATGGTTGTTCTAGAGCGTCAGCAACTTGAAAGGAAACCTACAATTGCATTGCATAAACAGTAAAGGTAAATATTAAATCAGCCACGTGATGAAGCACTGACATAAAGACACAGACACCAAACACGATACTGACATTGATACATAGACCAATAATAATTTTAAATAATGAAAGTGATTGAATATAATCACATGTGCAAGTATCACGTTGCTGTCAGACACATGTCAAATATGATACATGTTTTTAATCAGAAGTGTCCGGTGCTACATAGGCCACATATGAGTAGATTCTATTCTATACAAGTTCTTAAAGGTGAGATTCATTATAATAATTACATAACATAGTTGAACACATTGAGCATCAAGTGGTAAAATGTGTAAAAGTAGATGATAAAGGAGAAAATGCACAGAAAGAAAGACCTTATCAGCTATTCCTTGAGCAGCAGCTAGAGAATTAGCTCTTTCAGCTTGAACAGGGCTGAGAGTGATGCCTACACAGCTTGCCCCAAATTTCTTGGCCAGGTACCTTGAACTGCCCCCTATGCCACACCCAACATCAACTACCCTCTTTGGCCATTTTGATGGATCCTCTGAGCATTCATGCATCAATAACAGCAGGTAGTCAGTACTAGCCAGTCCAACCAGGATAAAATTTACCAGAAAAAAATGGAAAAGAGATAATAATTACTGCTGTTAATAACATCTGAAATTACACAGACATAGTATCTTAGTATTCTCCAATTGAGAAGTGGTTTTTGAGTTATTTACAGTAACTAAAATCTTTTTTCTATGTAGCACCAAGACTTCAAATTGAAGATGTAGTTGGTGTTACACGACATCAACCTATGTGGTTATATTCAATCACCTCCATTTTTTCAATGTATTATCATTGTCTTCGTGTCAATGTCGTGTCTAATGTCCATGTCTCTGCTTCATAACTTTGAATAAGCAATCATTTTAGTCCCTAAATGGGCGAGGAAATGTCACTATAGTCTCTAAATGTATTGAAATTATAAAAACATCTCTAAGTGTGTCTTCGAGTGTGCCTTTGGTTAGTAATTCCATAGACCAAATTGACTAACTAACCAACAAAAGACACATACGAGGACCAAATTGACCAGCAAAAAACATATTTATACACATTTTGTAATTTTGATACATTCAGAGACTAATGATAGCGACTCACACATTCAATGATCAAAATGACAATTTACTCCAATAAACATATTTAACTCTGAGTGTTAAGTGTCATGTATAATGTTGGTGTCTCTGCTTCATAGCTTTGCGTAAACAATCATTTTGATCTTTAAATGCGTGAGTTGTTGTCTATATAGTCCATTAATATTTCGAAATTACAAAAACATCTCTAAGTGTGTCTTATGTTAGTAATTTCATGGACCAAATCGATCAATGAAAGACATGTCTGATAACCAAACTAACCAAAGAAAGAAACATACAAGGCAAAACTCACTAACAAAATACACGTTTATATATGTTTATCGTAATTTTGATACATTTGACGACTATAGTAACAACAACTCACACATTCAACTACCAAACCTAACAATTTAATTCATAGGTTTTGTTTGTTCCCCGAAGATGATAAACTAATGATTGAAAATCCTTATTTTTTCGTCTAAGGCCCTGTTTGGATATACATCTTAATTTGCAACTTATAGCGTAAAACACCTATCATTATAAACACTTATAAGCTTTTTCTATAACAAAAGAATAAAATAAAGTTAAATTATTTTTGTATAAGCTCAAATAATTCAATCAAATTATGTTCTCCTTTTTTGTGTTAACCCTTGGGTTATGGGTTCTGCTAATCCAGAGTTCGGTTGGAAAGCAAGGAAAGTCTAGTCAAGAATTGTTCCACTAATAAAACTAAGGTTTATCTGAACTATCCATTATCCATGAAAGTCATTAACCACTTGAGTCCAATTGTAGTGAATTTGATTTGAACATAGTCAAATTCAAAACCAAACAATAATATATACATTAATGCATTAGTAAGTGATAAGATAAGATAATAGTACAAAGTGAACAGTGAAAAAGAATACCAGAGAGAGAAGCAAAAGTCAAAGATTTTTCAATCATACGGATCTGAGCAGCACGATGATCAGAAACAGAAACAGTAGAATCAGGATCATAAAAACCATGATGCATATGATCACCCCAAATATTCTCCCATATACCAGAAGACTCATCGTAAAACTCAGCAATACCCAACTGAAGTTTCTTCTTCTCTTCTTCTTCCATTACCACCATCACTTCTTTCACCGCCGCCATTGATACACGCAATGACCCTTTTCTTCTTCTACTGTGGAATGGTACAGTAGTAGTAGTAGTAGTAGCAATGATAGTGTCTCTGTGGTGCTGAGGAAGTGTGTGTGTGCAGTGTAATAATGAACAAGAGATTCTCGTTGTTGTAACAACCATGGTTGTGTTGTGTGTTAGTGTTACCATACCACTTGCAACGGTACACGCGCAATACAACAAAAAACACAATTTTTGCTGGATTTTGTTGTTACTACTAAATAAATCATAATTCTAGGTACGCACGAAACCAAAGTGGGATTTTTTTGGTTGCTACAAAGACATGTACGTATGATGACGAATTGTTATTTTCATAATTGACCTGACTAAATGATAAGATCATGTCCACAGATCTTATTTCATTTTCAATCATAAAAAATATCGAAATTGTTAAATTAGACGTTATGTCGGAATTTGAGCTTCGATTCCACTATTTTTGTATGTTAGTTTTCAAAAATTATTTCGTTTACTATAAAAAAAATGGATAAAATCATGATTTTTTTTTCTGCGTATAAATTTAAGAAAAAAAAAAGATCGTGATCTTTGGTGAATTTATATACTAAAAAACATAAATGAAATTTGATTTAATTCGTAAGAAATTGATTCATTGGATTCAAATACGGATGACATGTAATACTAATTGGGAGTCCAACTGTTTAAACTTTTTTACCAAAAATGAAAACAATGGAGGACATAATCGACTTACCGCATAGGTGAAGACAAATGAACACCAAATACATGGTTGAAAATTTTACACGTAACTGCTTTCATTCCCAATCTTTGATTATTTAAGATATTTTCTATTGAGGTTAACAAAAATCATTTAATTGATTTCTTCAAAAAAAAAATCATTTAATTGATGTATATTATTTACATTAAATAGTTTTTTTATCAAATTTTTTATATTAAACATTTGGGTTATTTGAAAATAAAAATTCAAACACCATTTGTGATGTAGTTTTAGATGTCCAAACATCATTTCTCAATATTAAAATATCCTTAATTTATCCTTAGTTATACTCCATGATATTTTTGTTACACTTCTAATTGACAAAAATGTCCTTAATCCTTTTCGAATATTTAACCAATAGCCTTTTTAATGTGCGTGGATTAGGGGAGCGTGTGAAGAAAAGTATGTTAAAGGATTTGGTGAAAAATCACAATGTAGATTTTTTGGCAATTCAAGAGACTAAACTAGAGGCGATTTCAAATTCTTTGTGCTATAATATTTGGGGTGGAGATGGTTGCGATTGGGCTTTCCTCCCTTCCGTTTGCAATAGCGGGGGAATTCTTTCCTCATGGAGGAAGTCTAACTCTTCTATTCTTTTCTCGTTAACGGGAGAAGGCTTTGTTTGTGTTTGTTTGGAGTGGGGAGTTCATAAACCGAGATGCTTCGTAGTGAATGTTTTCTCAAAGTGTGACCTTCCGGCAAAGAATAGGCTTTGGGACAATCTTGTGTTGGTGAAAAATACTTTTGGCGATGGTGTGTGATGTGTTATAGGTGATTTTAATGCGGTTACTTCTTCGAGAGAAAGAAGAGGGGTTAATGAAGAGACGTCTTCAGGGATTCAATTCTTTTTTGTCGGATGTGAAACTACTTGATTTAAATCCCCTTGGTAGGAATTTTACTTGGTATCATTCTAATGGTAGAGTGATGAGTCGAATTGATAGAGCTCTTTGTATCGGAAGGGTGGAGTAGTTGTTGGGGAAGTACTTCGTTATGGGTTCTTCCTAGAACTATTTCGGACCATTGCCCATTGCTCCTCAAAAGTGGTGATCTTGATTGGGGGCCTAAACCTTTTTCGTTTTAATAATTATTGGTTGGAAAATCGAAACTTCAAGAAATTGGTTGAGGAGGTGTGGAGAAGTTATAGGGGAGAAGGGTGGATGGGGGTAATTTTGAAGAATAAATTAAAAGCCCTCAAAGAGGAAATTAGAGTGTGGAACAAGATAGAATATGGGGATGTAAATACTAAAGTGGATAAACTCATTGTGGAGATTGCGGAGCTAGATGTTCATGGAGAGATTGGATTGTTGAGTTCGGAAGATGTGGAGGTGAGGAAGAAGAAGTTTGAAGCTATGTGGAGGCTTCTTAGAAGTAAGGATGCTAGTATTTTCCAAAGATCCAAATCTAAGTGGCTAAAAGAGGGGGATGCAAACTCTAAGTATTTTCATAGATGTGTGAAAGCAAGGGCAACCCGGAATTCTCTAAAGGCTATCAATGTCGATGGTGTTTGGGTGGAATCACCAACGGATGTAAGGCAAGTGGTGGTAGATTACTTTAGAAATCACATGGCGAAGTCATATTGGGAGAGGCCTACCTTGGATGGAGTGGATTTTGCGATGTTATCCGAGGAAGATAATATGGAGCTTATTGCTCCTTTTTCTTTGTTGGAAATTGAAGAAGTGATCAAAACTAGTGATGGTAATAAAAGCTCGGGTCCCGATGGCTTTAATTTTGTGTTCTTCAAAGAGTTTTGGTATCTTTTGAAACATGAGATTCGGATTTTGTTTGATCAATTTCATGCAAACGAGGTGATTCCTAAGAGCTTTGTCTCCTTTTTTGTTACTCTTATTCCAAAAGTTAATGCTCTGATGTCTCTCAACCAATATCGTCCAATCTCTCTTTTGGGAAGTTTGTATAAGCTTCTTGCAAAAGTGTTAGCAAAGAGACTCTCTAAGGTGATGAATTCTATTATCTCGGTTTCTCAATCGACTTTTTTAAAGGGGAGGCATTTGGTGGATGGTGTTTTAATTGTGAATGAGGTGGTGGACTTGGCCAAAAGGGCGAATCAGGAATGTTTGATTATAAAGGTGGATTTCGAGAAGACTTATGATTCGGTAAATTGGGGTTTTCTTGAATATATGATGAGAAGGGTGGGTATAGAGGCAAAATGGGTGAGGTGGATAAAGGCTTGTGTGTTTGGAGGTAATATGTCAATCCTAGTAAATGGGAGCCCGACCAAAGAGATAAGTGTGCAAAGAGGCCTCAAGCAAGGTGATCCGTTAGCGCCGTTTTTGTTCCTTTTGGTGGCGGAAGGTTTTAGTGGGTTGATGACAAATGCGGTCAATCGTAATTTGTTTAAAGGGTTTGAGGTGAAGAGAGGTGGAATGGTGGTTTTTCATTTGCAATATGCCGATGACACTTTATGTATTGGTGAACCAACAGTTGATAATCTTTGGTTGTTGAAAGCCGTCCTTAGAGGTTTTGAAATGGCGTTGGGGTTGAAAGTTAATTTCCATAAAAGTTCACTTATTGGAGTTAATGTGCAAAAAGACTTTATGGAGGCGGCGTGTAATTTTTTACATTGTAGAGAGGGAGCCATTCCTTTCAAATATTTAGGATTGCCGGTTGGTGCTAATTCCAGGAAGTTGTCAACTTGGGAGCCAATGTTGGACCAATTGAAGAAAAGGCTTAACTCTTGGGAAAACAAGTATGTCAGTTTAGGAGGTAGAATTGTTCTTAATTCCGTTTTAAATGCTATTCCTATCTTCTACTTATCCTTCTTGAAGATTCCGACAAAGGTGCTTAAGATGGTCACCCGAATCCAAAGAGAGTTTCTTTGGGGAGGAGTTCGTGGAGGTCGGAAAGTTTGTTGGGTAAAGTGGAGGAAGGTTTGTCAACCAAGAAGTAATGGAGGCCTAGGGGTTAGGGATGTAAAGTTGGTGAATTTGAGTCTTTTGGCTAAGTGGAAATGGCGCTTACTCCAAGAGGAGCAACCTCTTTGGAAAAGGGTGTTGGTAGATAAATATGGTGATCATGTTAGAGGGTTGGCATCGGGCGAGGGAGTTAGGTGGCCTAGATTCACCTCACTTTGGTGGAGGAATTTAATGTCTTTGGATGAGGGTTTTGGAGGTTATTGGTTCACAGATAGGGTGAGAAGGAAGATAGGTAATGGAATGCTAACTAGTTTTTGGAAGGATGGGTGGATGGGGGAAGTGCCTTTCTACAACTTGATCCCTAGGCTTTACTCTCTTTAAATTGTAAGGAAGCTAGGGTGAGGGACGTGGTTGTGCTTCAAGGTGGGGGGCGACATTGGAATATAACTTGGAGGAGGCAACCGTTTTTGTGGGAGGTCAACCTTATTGCTAATTTGATGGCTCTCTTAGAGGACGTTACATTCAATGGCGAGGTGGATAAGTGGATGTGGATGCCGGATGAGGATGGTTTGTTTTCGGTAAAATCCACCTATGTCATATTACAAAATATATTGCTTGTGGATGACGGTGTTGGGGACTTAGAAAAGGGTTTTTTTTCTTTAATTTGGAAGAGTCCGGTTCCATCAAAGATAGTGGCGTTCTCGTGGTCCTTACTCCTTGATCGTATTCCGACGAGAGACAATCTTGCGCTTCGCCACATCTTAGATCCGGATGCGTCCCTTCTTTGTGTTTTGTGTGGGAGGCGGCCGGAGACTTCTACCCACCTATTCTTACATTGTAATGTTTCCTCTTTAATTTGGCGTGAAATCTTGAATTGGCTTGAGTCTAACTTTATTACTTCATATAATTTATTTGTTCAATATGAATGTTGGAATGGTAAAGCAAACTCGAAGAGACTTAAGAAGGGGTTTTGGTTGATTTGGCACGCAACACTTTGGTTGATTTGGGAGGAAAGAAACGCAAGGATTTTCACGAATCAAAGGAAGGAAGTGGAGGAGATTGTCGACGAAATCAAAGCGGTTTCTTGGGTTTGGACACTGAGTAGGTTAAAGATAGCTTCTTTCCTCTTCTATGAGTGGACTTGGAATCCTAGAAAGTGCCTAAGTAGGAGACGAACGCCGCTGTCTTTTTTGGATCTGCTAGGGGAGTTTTCTATTCTGCTCCTTTTGCTGTTGTAGCAGGTTATGTATTGTTGGTTCGGCAATTTGGGAGGGATTATGTACATTTTCATTTTTTGGGGTTTGGCTTTTTTGCACCTTTCCTGTTGCTGTGCTTATATTTTCTGTTGTGCCCTTAGACGCTGCTTGCTTTGTTACAATAGGCTGGGCATCTTTATTTGTTGTAACAGCTTGCCAATTTTTGCACTCCTGGTGCTTGGCCTTTGAATATATGTGGTTTCAAATAAAAAACCTATTTCTCTCCTCTTTCTTTGTCTTTTTCTTTGACTCAATTTCCTTGACCATTTTTGTGTTCCATTTATTTCTGATGCAGTAGAGGTATACATCAAGTATTGAAAAAAAATGAGTAAATAGGCAATTACCCCCTCGAAATTGTAAGTTTCGTCAATTATCCCTCTGAAATTAACAAAACTTCAATTACCCCCCTGAAATTGCACAAAGTTAATCAATTTACCCCTTCCGTCAAATTCTTCTGTTAGTCAACATGACCTTTTGCAAATACCCTCCCTGAAGTTTTGCACTTATGTGCAAAATACTTCCCGAACTTGAAAATTTATATTTTTTCTTCTTCTTATCCTTGACTCAAAAGATATTAAAGGCAAACAATTAATAGTTAACTTTAATACTTTAAACTCTCCAATATAAATATTGCAATCCAATATTACAATTAATATTTGGATACTTTACATGTGTATCTCGAATAGATATACATTCAAGATGATTATGGTGGTACCACAGGGACATTTGCCAACAACATGGCTTCGAGTAAGGAGTGTATCCAAGGCAGGCCAAGTTGATGATGATGAGAATGGGATTATAGATATCAAGAGAGAAGATGCAGGCCAAGTTGATGATGATGATGAGAATAACCAATTCAAAATATCTCAAGTTTTGGGACATTCAACAGAAATTACATTAAAGAGATCACAAGTTAAGGTTGGTATGAGTTTTGAGTTTAGAACAACTATAGGTATCAAGACTTAATATTTACTTAACTTTGTTTTGCATTAAATTGCTCCAAGATAGAGTAACTTGTGGCTGTCAAATCAACATAAATGCACACGAGTACATTATTTCATCTGCTGTTAAATTTCCTTTATTCTTTTCTTTCCGTGTATGTTTTTTTTTTATGTACAAATGTGAGATATTGCAAGATTAGTTAAAGTTGACTGTTAATTGTTTCTTTTAATATCTTTTGAGCAATAAGAAAAAAAATATATAATGCAAAATTTCAGGGGGTATTTGCAAAACGTCATATTAACTAACAGAAAAATTTGACGGAGGGGGTAAATTAATTAACGTTGTACAACTTCAAGGGGGTAATTGAAGTTTTGTTAATTTCAGGGGAGTAATTGACGAAACTTACAATTTCAGGGAGGTAATTGCTTATTTACTCTGAAAAAATATATTTATACTCCCTCCGTCTCACAATTATTGTCTCTTTAATATTTTTTTCTTTTTCTCAAAATAATTGTCACTTTACAATGCAGCATTTATTATTTTTTTTCCACTATTATACCTTTATTTATTGAATTTCATCCAACTTAACTACTCCATTAACTACAATTAATAAGGGTGTTTTAGTAAATGTTACTAATTTTACCATTGAAATCAACACAATTAATCGTTTTAGTAAATGTTACTAATTTTACCATTGAAATCAATACAATTAATCATTTTATTAATAATCGTGCGCAAACCTTAAACGGCTAATATTGTGAGATGGAGGGAGTACATGATTTGAAAATATGAATGTTGACATGAACCAGGCAAGTGTCCGTGAATTTGGCTAAAATTGTGTACTAAATTATGAGTTCATACTCAACAAAATATAACATATTTGTATTTCACTTCACTTAGATATGACGTCATGTAATACCTACCTATGTGATTTTTCTAAGGCAGTAAGTGTACGGATATGGATTCGGTGCTGTTACAGCAGGACGCTGTAACAGATTTTGGCCGTACGATCTCTAATCGACGGCTGAGATTGTTTTACCGTGTAAAATTGATTTTTAATCTGAATCATCAGATCACAAATCAATGGTCAAGATTCCCTACAGCGTGAAACTGCGTGCTGCTTTTACAGTAGGGAATCCTGATCCGTAAGTTTACACATATAATTGAATTGACTTCACTTTTTATATATGCATATTAAAAAATTGCAGGTTGTACATGAATTGTTTGCTTACAATTGAAGACTATTATTGACTATC
>Ga0315914_1003796_pt1 | contig 22778 bp, 11 predicted proteins | sample MpolenodulesMG_FD_203920 | JGI IMG/M metagenome (GOLD analysis project Ga0315914, IMG submission 203920) | Medicago polymorpha root nodule microbial communities from Los Angeles, California, United States - elongated nodules | ecosystem: Host-associated > Plants > Roots > Nodule | place: USA...
AGTCTTGTTAATCTGATGAATTGATGATACCATGGGGACTGAACTTTTGATGCCATTGTACAAACAATGAGGTGTTACTCACTACACTTTTGATGTTATAGTGTTAACTTCATCAGAAAAGTCATTGTCACGACTTCACCATAGAATTTTCCTTCTTCTATACCAAGATTTACATTAATCCTATTTATCAAAGTATGATCAACATATTTATCAACAAAAAAAGATTTATATTAATCCCATCTATGTATAAATTTGAAAAAACAAATGAAAGTTTTAAAAATATGTAGGATTCGTGTAAGTAAGAATTCAGTCAAATAAAAATGTGATTACCTAAAAATTCACAGTAGTGATGTGGTGTAACACATATAAGTGAGAGATTATATCTCTAACATATTAAAATTTTGGTGAAAATGTGGTGTTTTTGACTTGTTCAAAGTAAAGATCTCGTTGTATTTTTGACATCAATTACGTGTATTCGAGTTAGGATTCTATTTATTTTTCAAAAGAAATGTGATTTGATTTGGAGCAATATACAAAGGGACGGATGCATGTTGTCCTATACGTGGGCTTGTGTCCACACAAAAATTTTAGAAACTATTTTTTAGTAGTATAATATATTAATAGTTACATTTTGACCATATGACTCACACCTATCACAATTCATTTCTCTTTTGGCCCACACCTATCATCATATATCTCAAAAAATTTCTTAATAATATGAATATTATCAACAATCGAATGCAAAATTGAATAAAAGATGATCGCTTAAATAATTGTTTAGGTATTTATATAGTGAAAATATTTTTATTGATATTGAAAATGATAAAATTATTCAAAGTTTCCATAATATAAAGGAAAAAAAAATTAGAGGACAATGCTACAAATTTTCATATATCATACATCTACTATTCAAAAATCCTGGATATACATACAAAGAAATTTGAAAAAACAAAAACTAATTATGATATATCGATCTACCATCTACTTTTGTATTTATCTTTTTAATTGAGTATCTATTTTAAGAAATTGAGAGTATACCAACTTAGTCTATCCTAGCCCCCCTTGAACCTTGTAGTACAGTGGGTAAATATTCTCATTATAAGCTCTTTTTGGCTTTTTTTTTGTTTTTGAAAGAAGCTCTTTTTGGCTTCTTGTCACTATAATTAATGACTTTTTCCATACCAAGGAAAACATATATACTAAAGGTACCTTTTTTTTCCTTTCCTAGCTTTATCCTCATGTACATAAAAAATATAGTGAAGGTAGCTGTGACTTGTGAGTGGTTGTGTGGTAGCTCACAGCCTCACACAACTAATGGGAACATCAAGACTTCCAACCCAACAAAATTTGAAAGAGCAAATGACGCATCTAAAACACTAGAAAAAGGGCTAACTATTAGCTTAAGAACTTTCAACTAAAACTAATTAATAATATTTTTTTGGTGGTGTCGGGAATATCGGACCTTACATATATTATGCATTGTCCTTACCAACTAAGTTAAGCTCACGGGGACAAACTAATTAATATATAAACATATAAAGTAATCGTATTAATAAGAAATCCTTTCAAAAAAAATTAATAAAAAATATTCTCTCCGGTCTCAATTATAAACAACTTTTTACTTTTTAAATTCATTGAATAACTAATGTATTTGGTCTATATTACAGACCAAATACATTAGTTATTAAATGAACTTAAAAATTAAAAAATTGTTTATATTTAAGATCGGAGAGCGTAATTTATTCCAACATATTATAAAACAAGTGGTTGATGCTTCATTAACATTTGGTTCAGTATTCGATCTCCGATCAATGCATACATGTCATCTATATATATGATATTTGCAGTTTGACTGACTAACACAAGTTACATGTCATTTAGAATTTATGGACAGAAGGTGCTAGAAAAATTGCTTTTGTTGGACTACCTCCAATGGGATGCTTGCCAATCATGATCACCTTCAATTCCAACAATGCGCTTCTTGAACGTGGATGTGTGGATAAATATTCCGTTGTGGCAAGACAGCACAACATGGTGCTTCAACATGAATTATTCTTAATGCAACTCAATTTCTCTAATCCTCATGATCATGGTGCTAAGATCTCTTACATTGACATATATGGACCCTTAGTTAACATGATTCAAGGGCATGGAAATTTTGGTAAGTAATGCAATCTTATCCCTTGCTTGGTTAAGATCATAAATGTTTCTAAGTTTACTACTAAGAATTAGTGAACTAGTGATGAAAATTAAGAGACCCAAAAATGTGATATTTGTTTTTAATTTCATCTCTAAATGTTAGAGACAAAAAAAAATAATGTCAGTAATTTTTAAGATGTTTTTTGACAATTTTATTTTTGAGATTAAATGATTTGCATTTTTGATTTAAGATATTGCTCAACAATCTATCACATTTCATCAACACAACAAAGAATTACACAATTGTTTATTTATTTTGATTGAATGTAATCGTCTTATATTTAAATGTTGTCAAACATGATGTGCTCAATTAAACGGTCGTTATTGGATGCTAGTGAAAATAACTTCATAGTCACTTTGCATATCTTTTAATCTCGTTATTATTACATGACTAGGCGAATTAAATATCCTAATTAATTTGTTTGTATGTGTAGGGTTTGATGAGGTTGATCGTGGCTGTTGTGGAAGTGGTTTCATTGAAGCAACATTTATGTGTAATCGTATTTCACATGTATGCTCTGATCCATCAAAATATGTATTTTGGGATTCAATACACCCTACAGAGAAGGCATACCATAACCTATTCGTCGCAAACCGCCACATTCTTGATGCCCTCGTCAACGGCTAGGATTCCTAGCTATCCACTTACATATTATATATTCTTTTTACTTCTCAATTTTTATGATATAATATTAATAATAATGTTGTATGTTTTACAAAAAAATAATAATAATGTCGTATGTATGATAGAGAAACAAAAGACAAAAATGAAAGTGGAGAATGAAACCATCTTGTATATCTTAACTACAAGCTCCATCATTAGCAAGAAAGTCAACATTGGGATGTTTCAACATTAAAGGACTTCATGAAACATAGAAGAATATTTTTTTTATAATTTATTTAACGAGTGTGTTAGGGAACTTTTTAAGGATGTTCGATTAAGAAACTATTCATTAAAAAAGTTTAATATTCTAATTTTCGATGCATTATTGAAAAAGTTTAATATTCTAATTTTTGATGCATTAAATGCACAGGTTTCCATAAAAATTTAGGGTGTGTTTGTTTCAAGGTTTGAAATATGATTCCCGAAAATGTGAGATTGGAAATACAATATTTCCATGTTTGTTTCAAGTTTTGAAAATTTATTCCGAGGAATATTATTTACACGTAATTTCTTCCATTGTTTTTCTCATGCTTAAATGATGAGAATTTAACATTCCTGTGAGAATAAAACTCAACTTGCTATAAATTCTCACTACCACTCATATTTATTTCCATTTTTATTTTTTTAATTAAATAATTTCTAAAACATTCTCAAAAAATCTATTTTTTTTTACCAAATCATGTATAGAAATGTTATTCCTTGGAATATTATTCCTAAGAATATCCTTTTAAGAAATGTAATTTTTTGCCTTAAAACAAAAATACTCTTCCTATCTAAATTCTAAAGTCATTATTGTGTGTGCTTAGGATACTAATTAACATTTCCTTTTATTTATCCCGATCTTTTAATCGGTACTATATTTTTTGTAAGAGTACTACATATGTTTGTACCAAAAAGAAAAGGAGTACTATATATGTTTCAATAGTTTATATGTTTCAATAGTTTAGTTTTCACACTCAGATGTTTGTGGTGCAACTTAAATCAATGTTCAGGAAATGAAATCATCTAAATAGATTAAAATCACATGGTTTTTGGACTTTTGGTTCAGTTTAATGACTCAATCCTTTCCCAGAATTTGATTCAATTTGATCTTTTTTTTATGGTCGGAGTTTGAACCTCGGATCTTGCATATATTATGTATTGTCCATATCAACCGAGCTAAGCTCGCGAGAACTCCAATTTAATCTAATTAAACGTGATATAGGTTGGCTGGATTTTTTTTATTAATCCAACGTACAACTATAAAACAAAATTATATTAACACAAATTAATATTATAAAGTCAAAATGAAGTAGCATATTTAATGCAAAATATAACATAGAATATAGAGTAAATTACATTCCCCTTCCCTCAAAGATACTTGAATTACACTCCCCTTTCCTCCACTCTTATATTAAAATATACACTCCCCTCCTCCCTTATTCAAAACATATTAGAAAACATTTCAATCCCCTCCCTTAAGAGAAGCATGAATTACATTCTCCTCCCCTCTTATGTTAAAATCTACACTTTACTCCCTCAATAATTTTTATTTTATTTTTAATAATCTAGCAAAATAATAATAATAATTTAACACACTTCGAAAATAATTTCATTATCATATAATTTTAAACCCTATTATAAAATATGAAACAACTCAAAATAAAATTAAAATATGTGAAAAATTAAAAAAGACAATAAAATATGGTTATTTAAAAGTTAATTTTATACTTAAATTATAAAATCAATAGCAAAATATTTAAATTTAATTATCATTGACATTTAAACTATAAATAAATGAATTTATTTTTCTAAGATGGTGGTTCAAAATTAGTATATATCATAAAAAATTATGTTAAAATAGATTAAAGTGTAGTTCATATTTAATTATTATGGGAGAGGGTTGTAATTCAAGCATCTTATAGGGGAGGGGAGTATAAATTTTAATTTTCAAGGAAGGAGAATGTATATTTTAACATAAAAGGAGATAAGAGTGTAATTCAAGCATCTTTAAAAGGAGAGGAATGTAATTTACTCTATAATATATTAAAACTTAACATTAAAAATCAAGAGTACTAAACAAACATTAAAAAATAGGATTGGTCTACTATCTATTCGAAATATATGAAATAGTAAAAATTTACTCTAGAATATATTAAAACTTAACATTAAAAATCAAGAGTAGTAAACAAACATTAAAAAATAAGAGTGGTCTACTATTTATTCGAAATATATGAAATAGTAAAAATTTACTCTAGAATATATTAAAACTTAACATTAAAAATCAAGAGTAGTAAACAAACATTAAAAAATAAGAGTGGTCTGCTATTTATTCGAAATATATGAAATAGTAAAAAAATACTTTATGTTGTGATTTTTTATAAGCTACTGGATGTAATATCTCATACTAAAGAAAAAATAAGCCTACTCGTGAGCTTAACATCGTTGATAGCGACAATATATGCAAGGTTCGGGGTTCAAACCCCGACCACCACAATAAAAATCATTAAAAATTATAGATGAATCTTAGTAACACTCTCTCTTTTGAGTACTCTCTCTAGCACTCACTCTTTTATTGGGTGAAATCAATATAGGACCTACACTTTGAAAATAGAACCCACATAAAGTGGTGGGGGACATACATTGATTTCACCAAATAAAAGAGTGAATACTAAAAAGAGTGTTGATAGCACTCCTCAAAATTATATATGCAATTTAGTTTGAAAAAAGGAATTCGAAATTAGATTCGATCTTTTATGCAAAAAAATACATAATCATGAAGCACTTGGGATAATTTTTTTCGCTCTATCTAGCATTTTTCTATGTAAAAGAGTTTTGTTATATCCAGAGAAAATGTTTTCCATGAATCAATTGGAACATCTATTTTCAGTTGAGAAAAAGAACATAGGGCATCCGTTCCTCTTTTGAGAACATGTGGACCTCTTTCTTTTTTTTTGAAAAAAGCATGTGGACCTCTTTTTTAACATCTTAAACAATTACTAAAGAGAAATAAGCAAACCTACTTTGTCTCATTTAATTTTGGAATGGAAAATGCTGTTTCTCGCGATTTTTTTCTTCAACAAAGTATCCCGAGCATTGAGTTTCTATTAACCCAATCACCCATGATTTCCGCAACTCACCTATGATCTCCGCATTCTGCATTTATTCCGGCCATTCCCAAGTTTTAATTGGTTGAGAATATTTCATGAATCACTCAGGAAGATTTCTCTCGCTGTAGATAGCACTGCTCTTTTGAAATTTACCCAAAACAACTGGGTAGTGAGTTAATTAGCTAACAATACATAATCGCGAAGTATTCGGGATAATTTGGGCACGATTAGGCACATTAAGAAAATTGGGTAGGCATTTTGAACTTGATGTACCTAGTAAAATAGGATAGGCATCTCAAACGTTCAATCCCTAACTAAATCGAATGTTATTGGATCTCTTTATATGAAAACGTCCAAATCGAATTTCAAATTCTTGCTTGTTTTTTTTTATTAGTATGAAATATTACATTAATAAATTATTTGTTGGTTTTCCATTGTTAAAAAATATAACGTATTTATTTTACTATTTCATATACTTTGAATAAATAGTAAACCACTCTTATTTTTTAATGCTTTTTTTACTACTCTTGTTTTTTAGTGTTAAGTTTAAGTATATTCTATGTTATATTTTCCATCAAATATGTTACGTTATCATGACTATATAATACTAATCAGTATTAATATAACAAGAACCAATGTAACATTGTGGGTGTGTTTAATTTGCAAAAGGTAAATAGTTGACAAACTTTTAAGGTATTGAACAATTTTTTCTCATGGACAAATCTCCAAAGCAACTAAAAGTTGGAGAATTTGAAATGATAATGGTTGAATCTAAAAGTTATAGGGATTTGTCCCCGAGAAACACAATTAAGCTTTTATTTATTTATTTTTATTAACCAATGTGACATTGTGGGTCGATTTGATTTGCAAAAGGTAAATAATTGACAAACTTTTAAGATAATGTACAATATTTTCTCATGTACAATGTTTGGTGGGCAATGGACATCACAAACAAAACAATGTGAAGTTTACTACAATACCATTTATGAATGTAAATATTAATATAGGATAAAGAGAGTGGGAAATTAGAGAGAGATATGGAGTGGGATATAAAGTGAGAAGGGAGGAGGAAAGAGTGATTGGGAAGGAGAGAAATGATATAATGTGAGAGTAGAGAGAGCAGGAGAGGAGAAAGAGAAGAGATTAGTATTTTTGTATTTTAGACAAATTTTATTTGAGATAAAAAGTTGTATCATAATTTAATGATGACGGATAAGAATTTCAATTCCTTATCATTACAATTAAAATTGTTTTGTTCAATCCTTCATTATTTTAGTAAATGAAATGCATCACGTAGGTCAGAAAAGTGACATGCTATTTGTCCCATAAGTACATTTTACATAGCATAGAAACTTCGATTGATGTTTGGCAACTTTTGGCGGGAAGATATAGAAACTCCTTATTTGTGTCGGTTAATTTAATTTATTTTCTTTCTCTCTTTTCTTCTGTGCAGAGTGAAGAAAAAGAAAAACTGTGAGCGAAAATGGAGAACCCTAACAGAGCAAGGATCGAAGACGACATGCTTCTCACTATGTTTGATCCCTTTGATGCTTCTAAGGATGCTACTCAAGATACAATTGACGAACGTAAGCATCGCACTCCTCTTTCTTTTTTTGCTTTATTTTCCACTATGTTCATGCCCACCAACAAAATCAACGTTTTTAGTCTATTTCGACTTTTGGGTAATCAAAAAAATTAAAACTTGTGGGGAATTTGTTTAGTATTGAGGCTATTTAATTAATTTGTTTATTTATGAATTCACATATGTAGGACTTGCTTTTTTGGATGCTGTTCGTGCTTCTTCGATTGGGCTTGAATGTGGAAAACCACCATCTTCGTAAGTTTCTTTTAGATTGAAGGTTATCTGCAACTACACAAACATATGTTGTTACATTTAGGACCCGTTTGGATTGACTTATTTTTTAGCTTATGCAAATAAATAAGCTTTTATGTTAATTCATAAGTTTTCACCGACGAAAATTGTATCTTCACAAGTTGTTTTTTCATAAACTACCTTGACAAAAATAATACAATAAAGTTTATTTATTTGCTAACTGTTTTGTATAAGCTAAAAAATAAGCCAATCCAAACGGACCCTTAATCACTTCATTTTTTTTCTTTCAAATACCAGTAATATCTCGTTCATGTTCGGTGTTTGTGTTGGAGGTTCATAGCTTACACACAGACACTTGCACTTTTTGAGGGAAAATTTTATTTTTGAGTATACGTGGTTAATTCTCCTCTATAAGCAAGTTGTATTTGTTAGAAATATATTGAATTTTGTCTTCATTTTTGTGTTCTGAGTTGAGTATATAAATATAAATATATTTTTAAATTGTGTAGAAAAATATTTGGGGCAGTCTTCCATATGCTGAGGACTGAAAAGTCATTACAGTTGATTGTGGCAAGTTATAAGCTTCTGGTTGATTTGGAAAAGGTATGTGATGTCCACGGCTTTCCTTTCCCCTTTATATTCATGCGTCTTAAATGTCACTAAAACCGTTAAATGTGTGATTTTTTTTCTTTCTTTTTGAATTTAGCACTTCCCTCGAGCGTATTTATCCGGCAAGGATGATTCCCTATCATTGTCTAACTCTCCACCGAAATTGGTTGTAGCTGAAGAGGTATGAATGACAATAATTCATCTCAATATGTTGTTTTTGTTCTGCATTGGTATATCAGTTGGTAATATGGGATACTGGTTGAACTTGCTTTCAAATGTAAAATATTTTCTGCTAGGCATGGTCTCCTCTTATTCTTGGTTTGGATAATACCGCTGTTGTTGGTGGAGCAAGTGACAAACAATCCGGTGGACCTCTCGACCCCTCTGTGAGTTAGTTTCTTCATTTGCAGTCATATTTACCTTTTACCTATCCTTAGCTTAGTTAATTAGTTTAGTTGAACAACTTATCTTTCATTAGTTTTATAACTAACAACTTGTTTCCTTGCTTGTAAAATTCCGATTTTTTTTTCCTTCAAAATATCTGTTCCATGAAATTGCAGATGGTAAAATCAATGTACTAGTGATACCGCAAATTGCATATGCCATTGCTTCACATGTTTTATTCATGCTAGTTCTGAGTAATGTATTAGTATTAGGCAAGCAAATAAAGCTATGTAATCCTACCCTGTACTTTAATTAATACAGTTTTATTATGTCGCACAATATAAGGAGGTGCACTCGATCAGTTGTAGTTGGGATATGAGTTCATCACTTAATAAAGCATTGCAACTCAAAGAACTCATTTATATTTTTAAACTATCTCTTTGTTTATAATATTCAGTTTCTGCATGGTTCTCTTAACCGTTTTTCTTTCAAATTGGAATTTGATATTGGGTTTTCTTAACTCATTTACACTCTTTATGTTCTCCACCTACCTTAGAGCTTTCATCTCCTGATTGAAGAGCTCACTAAAACTTTAGCTGATTCCAACATTAAAGCAACAAGCATGAAGGTTAGTCCGCCAATCAACCATTTTTGTGCATTTTTTCTAGAGTTTGGTGGGTGCTTGTTTAACACGAGCCTGTGCGAATTGGGACACGCTAGTGATTTTGCAATGATATGGAATAAAACTGACTAAAGTCATAATATATTGATGCCGTACACTTTTTAGCTATATTTTGAATTTACATGTTTTAGATCCCAAGCTTCAAGCTTTCCCATGTGGCTATGTATTTATGTTAAGCTTTGGTTCATAAAGTGCAGTTTTTAACAAAATATGCCTGAATTCTGTGTAATTTTGTTGCAGTACCTGCAGAGCTTGTTACTCTTTCAATATCTCGTCATCGTGCTCGAAGGCGATTTTCTACCTCGTAATGGTGTGTGTGAAGTTGAATGAAATTTCTGTTGTTGCCATTCCTTAAACTATTAGGTTCGTTCTAAGTAACTGTTCTGTTGCAGCCACCATGAACTGGAGCTTGCAGAGGGAGTCTTTGCTCAACATGTTACTGGTAATTGGTTTACTATAAGACTTTGTGTGACCAACCAATCAACAATTAACCATGTTGATTATTAATGTCATGTGAATGCTAATACTCTTCTTTCCACATGTTCTGTTGTTGAGATCTTATGTACCTTGATTCCTCTGCCCTGAATTTTTGTTCCTTTTGTATTTCAGAAACATATATCTGATCTAGTTTTTACAGGGATCTAGGAAAATGAACTACAAAAGCTTGATGAAAAGTTGTATGGAAGTTATCTGTCTACTATGTCAACTTCTTGAAAATGATCTTTGTAAAAATGTAAAGGTTGAAAAGAGCTCCGAGTGCGATACTGCATTATCTCTTGCTTTACTTGAAGTATTAAAGAACACGCGTGTCTCTATAGAGAAACTTCTGGTGATGGTAAGTTCCTGAATAATTGTATTTGTTGTTATATATAATACGCAAACTTCAATCAACTCTTCTTTGTCTGCTTACATTGTGACTGATTTTAGATTATGGCCCTTGATATGTCTAAGAAGAAAGCAGATATTGAAGGCAATACTTCAAGATCAGATGGTCTAAGGTAGTTTATTTCTGCAATTTAATTTACAGTGTCACTCCTTTCAGTTTAATTTCCGCGTTTCCTTAAATGCCATGCTTTCTGATTGAAGTATGCAATCTTGTATTTTGGTGCATTTTGTACAGAACACCTTTGGTGGACATGATTCTGGATGAACTGGCTTACAACAAAGATAATATCCCCCATTTTCTTAAGGTGACTCCTGAAACCTGCCTCTCTGCCCTTTCCCTCCCACTGTTATACACTTTCCTTTAAAAATCTTTTCTTTCTGTTATTTGCACGGCATATAATGTTGAATAGTTTGATACATTTTACTTTGTTATCAGATAATGTTTCCAATATTCCCATGTTAAGTCATATTTTATGGAAGTTATCTTGTTACTAATAGTTTCTTCTGATTTCATGAGAATTGATGTAGACCTTCAGTGAGCCTAAATGGAAGCTGGAAATAGTTGTGCAGTATCTTTGGAAATACATAACGAAGGTAATACTTTTTGAAAATTGTCATACTTTAACAATATATTTTCTTCGTTCTGAAAGAAAGCGAGACACTATTTGGTACTAGGACACTGGCTTTTGATAATCTCTTGACCTTTGTTTTGTACAAAATTTGCAGCCTTCTGCTCGTACTCGTCGATCAAATGGTGTTACTGAAGATACAACATTTGATGGGGCTTTGAAATGCTTTTCAAATAACACTGGAACTAAGAGCATAATAAAGAAAATTGGTGCAGATGTAGTTCAGTTGCTTTTAGCTCATGGTTTTCAGGTAACTGTCTTTATTCAACAAATCAGCGCACAATTTTTTTTAAAATTTAAATGACATACATACAGTTAAGGGATTGACTAAGAACTCAATAACTGCCTAGGATATTTTTTTTCTTGCTCTGTATTCCTTTATTTCCATTTTCTACACCCAGACACTGATATAGGTTCGAGATCTACATTAGTACAATGAATGTCCATTTCTCTCTTTTGTTATTCTTCTGTTATTACTCGCCAAAAACTGTATGAGGTGCTTCGAAAATTAATTCCGTGTTTAGAAATTATAATGGATTTTTACTGGTTTTCAGGCTCAATTGTCAATATTGTCAGAAAGAAATACAAATGACAACATTGCTGGAGACAGAGGAGAAGGGGCCAGTGCTCTTTTAGATTTGTGCCAGGCGTTTATATCTGCTTTTGACAGTTTGATAAGCACAGATGGGTAAGAAAACCATTTCTCAGGATTTTAACTTTTAAATCGCATGCTTGGTTCTGCATCTATCGCTGTCTGATTTGGGATATTATGGCTGATTCTACTTAAACAATGTTAATTGAGCTTGCTTCCATACTTGGATTATCTATATCAAGACTTTGAATTTTGAACAGATCCTGAAAATCCAGAATTTTCATATATAACCTGTAGAAACTATTTTGTTTAGTTTATCGGCATCGTTCAAATTTGTTTTCTGTCATAATGTAGGGATATGGAGATACTATCCATTGGAAAAGAGGCACTATTTACTGCAGCAACTGTTATCTCCATGAAGTCATAGGAGCGTAAATAACAGGACTGAATTTAGCATTGACTTTATTAGCTTTTTTGAAGTTTGACTTTATTAGCTTTATTACTCATTCTTCTTTAAATGAATGTTTTCACTTTGATCAACTCATTCTTTATTGGAGTCTGAGGCTTTGTAGGTTAGGTTAAATGCATGAAATACTTTTCCATAGGGAAATTTTGTACCTTGTCTCACTGAATGATTTATAATGGCAGTATCCCAACCAGTTTAAGAGTAAGTCACATGATTGGAATATTACAGTTGAAAATGATTTTAGATCGTATAATTTGATACTGATATTGGTAATTGAGTAAAGTTTTCACCCCCTCGTGATGTATGGTATATGTTATTTGTCAAATTATCATTTATATATTGATTATAAATACTCTCGGTGCCGGGTTTCGAACCGAGTTCCTCAAGGTTGAAGAGAGTTTCTCTCAACCAAGTAACTTCTCTGAGACATGCATTGATTATAAAGACTACCACTATAGAAGACACAAAATTATGCAAATAAATAAACAAATAATTAAAAGATTAATCTTGGTGAATAAATGTGAACAACTATTGCATTTATAACTGCACTAAGCAAAATCATTGTTTCAAGATGAACTCCATAAAAGAAACTTGTAGTGAAGTCAATGAATCCAGTTATAAATGCAAAAATTGTGTAAACAGTATCTCAGTTCTCACATATGCATGCTACAATCTCTCCTTCTCTCCCCATGCTTTTTCCCTCTCACAACTTTTACTAAACTCATTTTGTCTATAGCAGATGCAAAAGCTTGAAAAAACTTTTGTTTATCCTTTGCAAAATCTTGAACCAGTGACTTAGTTCGTGGATCCAAAGCCAAAGCTTGGTCAGATGCTAGCAACCCCATCTTGTTCTGCAAGTTACCATAATATGCATGGTCAAATATGAAAGGAGTAGTTGCATCAAATGGGGCAACAATGTCTGTGTTTCCACCAAAATTTGGACAGTACATTCTAAGAGCTTTCAATAGTTTAGGGTTCATATCCGGATCGGGTTGCCCCTTGCCTCGGTAATTGTAGAGGCGGGTAAGAAAGTTCTTGCAATGAGCAAATCCAATTGTGTGGGCACCAGAAAGAGCAACCATGTCCTGTATGGTTAAGCCTTTTGAATTGAAGATCTTTATGAGCTCATCAACGGTTGAGTTTGCACGGGGGATGTTGGACCCTACCCTTGATGCCATTGATATCTTTCCATCCCATCTTCCCTTCTTCACTTGGTAATAGGGTCCCCCTGCCTGTGTCACACATGACATACTAAAATTAAACCAAGTATAATTACCCATTTCTTAACAGAACATAATATAAACTCAACATAATTAACCATTTCTTAACAGAAAGTAATAGTGTTTTGTTTTAGTTTTTATTTGGTTTCTTTAACTGAACTTTTTTTTCTTTCATAGTGTTAGGCTGCTACATGTATCTATCCATCTGATATGATATGGCATAGAAAAGAACAATAATACTGAAAATTGGACTTAGACCTATAAAATTAAGCAGGTGTTGTAATTGGTGTCTAAATAAAATTCAAGGTAAAGTACAAAAATTCGGCTCTTTTGGAGTCTAATATACCAAACAGTATATGACAACATGAAAACAGATTCAATTTGACTTTATGCAGAGCCCTTGTATGAAACAGTCACTCTGCTAACTGCCAAAACTACAAGTAATATTATAGTGAGGGATTTTTGTATTTTTAATGTAGGAAAAAACTCTTAACCAAGACCAACTTTGGATTTGTCTGTTTCTAATCTCTAGAGCTAAGTTAATGTGATTTTGGTTAATATAGAATCAACACCAGCCTGTAACAATGTCTAGCATATTATGTGTCATTTTAGCTAGATAAATTAACAAATGGAAAGTTTAATTTATTCTACAATATAATTGTTAGCTCTTTTGTCACTGTGTTGGGAAAAAAAATATTTGGCTATATTGTCTTTTTACATTATAATAAAGAAATCTATTTTCCAAAAACTAATATCCAGTTTCTTTATGTATAACGTAATGTCATTGTTCAAATGATAAATAAATCTAGAACACCTTTTCCCATTCATATACCAAAAGACCAAGGGCCTAAATGTTTGAGAATCATTTCTTTTTATTTAAATTGGTATTTTCACAAAGCTTCTCTGTAAAGTTGGAAAACACATTTTATCTAGAAATGGTTTCTTCTAGCTGCTATCTAAGAAACAAAAAAGATGCAGCAAGAGAACATGCAAGAAAAAATTGAGCCTGCACTCAAAATATATCAAGATTCACAACTTTTAAATTTTAATTAATTTCTGCCCTTTTCTGTTGTCTATTTAAGTGGGCCAAATATGGTTACATCAAAAATCAGAAAATAACTTTCAAAACTAGGGATACTTTGTACTTGTATTGCATGTGACCTGATGTCAAAACTTAATGCACTACTGGAGGGCATTACCAAACTGCCCTTATTTTAGAATGTTAGGACTTACGACTCAGGAGGATGAGATCATTCTCAGGGCATAACCTAAACAAATATGAAACCATAGTTGTCGATATTGTACTCACCGCAAGTACAAGGGTGAAGCCAAAAATTAGGATTGGAATAAAGGAAACATATGAAGATATATTAAATCAAATTAGTGGTAATCATTATATATGAAATTGAAACAATGAACAAGTAACTTACCAAGTGCACAAAATCTCTTGCTGCAATTGCAAGAATATCTGCACAGGACACCACACTAGGACACTTTTTCTCCACCACTTCTTTGGCCTTCCTTATAGTCTCAAAACCTTCCACCCTCAAATCTTTATTATCCACTGCATCTTTCTCTGCCAACTCCTTGCTCCCTGGCTTTGATGCTATTAAAATTGATGCATCACAACCCTGCACTCATTCAAACCAGAAATCCTGAAAATGAGGTTGAGGAAAACAAACCAACAGTTGCATGCAAAGCTAAAAACATTTATATATGTGTGTGTGCGCGCGTGTGTGGAATTGGCTTACTTCTACAAAGCAATCATGAAAGAGGAGACGAATGGTGGCTGGTCCAGAAACAGGTGATTGTTTGAATTGTTGAGAGGTGACTGAACCAACAAGCTGTTCTACCTGTGGACAAGATTTGGCGTAGTAACTAACGGTAAGCTGGCGAGGAATGCGTGTAGTCTTGCTACTAAGTATTGCTAAGCATGATGAAGTTTCATTCAAAATGAAGAAAACAAACAAAGAAAAAGTGAATACAAATAAAGAAGATGAAGATAGCACAGACACAGACATGAGTTTAGGACAAAGAAAAGAGAGACTGAGAGAGTAATGTGGAAGATCAAAAGTGAAGGTGAGGTAGGGAAATTTATTTAATAATTAGAGGGAATCAAATCCCGTGAGACTTATAGAAGAGGAAAATGATGGTGATATATAAGAGTATTATATTTATTGGTTTCTAATGCTTAAAGAGACAAACATACCAAAAAAAGAATTCATAAAATTCCAAATGAGATGCTTGTAATGTGTTGAAATAAGGCTTGAAGTTCACCTACCTGATAACAAACTTCTGACAAACATGTATTTTTTGGTTTAATCATAATGTGTTTATCTTTGGTCAAATGGAAATACTATAGGGTCTATCTAGCAAACATCATGCCAATTTGGTTATTTGTGCTTCCTCTAGATTTAGACAATTAGTGACAGCTGATCAGAGAGAGAAACTGTGGTTTATCACTAATTATTTTTAATACCATAAAAATAAGTCTAATACAACTCTTTCAAATTATACACGTGTCTTATGTCATCACCTATCAAAGTATGTCTCATTCTAAACCTCTCACCCACCTCAATCATATACTGACTTAGATGTCAGAGTGTTTTTAGGTACACCCCACCATTAAACATAATCTCAGCGTAGATTTCAGACAAACGCCGCCATTCATGCAGCATTCATCCTTAAGATCCACCATCACTATGATATCCTTCATATTCTCTGATACATCTGACTTTTTTTTTTTTGAAGGAGTGATACATCTGACTTATGAGTTAAGATCATGACATATATATATACCTCAAAATTTGATAAAATAGTAAACTTAATGATGAGATTCATTCACATGTGTGTATGTGCAATTGTTCATGACTTTTGAAGTTGGCCGTCTGGCAAATTTTTTTTATCAAACAGCCATTCATTTTCTGCAACATATAGTATTAGTATTTGAGATTTTTCAATTTGGATGAGGCTCCCAGTCATTAGTGACAAATTGGCAGTAGATTAAGGACATTAATATATTAGAAGCGAATATCTTGACTAATATGATGATAGTAATACATTATTACAGTACACTTCTATTGCACTAGTTTCAATATTTGTTTGAAAACCATAAGCACCATAAAATGTAACAGAACAAAAGGTAATAGAAAAGTAGCAGCATACTAAATTTACATAAGCAGGCTAGTGAGTGAGTGTGGCCCACCAAACACCAGTATGGTAGGACCCTTGTATGAGTAATTAAATGCAAGGCATGTGCAACCAATAGCACTACTAGATTATAAATAAATGAAGTTCTTCAGACTAATTAATTGAATTCACCAACTTCACCATCCCTTCATAGACCATAGTGTGCCAAAATACTGAGTAAGTAACTTTTTCCTTTTCTCAGGTTGGTCTCAATCAAGTGGGAAGAGAGAGGCTTTTGTTTGTGATTGCATTAAAAAGCTGCTGGACCATTTTTTAGCAAGAGCAAATTCATTCCTTCTGTAAGCCTAGCATTAGAAGGTACTTTAACTATAGCATCAAATGTGGGTATTCAGTTGGTAATGTGAAAGTGACACACCCTTTCTCTAACTCTGCTACGTTTGCTGATAGCAAATCCAAATAAAGTAGTGTATTGAATTTATATTATTTGGTAAATTGCCGATTGAACTAGTTGATAAATACGAAAGGATATAAAAAAAATATATATTAATATTTATTTTTTCAATTAAGATAATAGGGTAAAATTGAGAGAAAAAATAGTTTACCAAAAAATGTTGTAAGGCATTAATAAAAGCTATGAGTTTGAGAAAATTTTGTTACTAAATAGGTTTATTTTGGTCGAATGAACTTACAAACCCTAAACTATCTGCTATAAATTCAAAATTTTGTTTGTGAAATAATATAGTAACTAGAATTTCTATCATTGAGTCCCGTGAGCATAGTTCAGTTGGTAAGACAATACATTATTATATGCAGGGACCGAGGTTCGAACCTCAAACACCCTCGCTTATTACCTTATAAGTACAAGGTAAGGTGAATTCTAGCCACTAGCTGACAAAAAAAGAAAATTCTCTCCGATGAATAAAGCGGGGAATTAAAAAAAATTAAAAAATAAAACCCGATTCTTCTTCGTATGGTTCTAACCCGTTTCTCTAACACACCCAACTCCGCTAAGCTCAAACCCCGTCTAACCGGCCACGCCACGGTGCCAATTCTCAAATTCATTTATTTTTTCTGATTCTGCAATGCAAAGGGTATCTTCAACCTCCAGAATTTGGAGGACTATAACATCCAAGTCGAGAAAAAACCTCTCAATTTTCAACGACCCCTGTTCCCGTTCTTTCCCTGCTGTTTCCGCCGCAGTAACTTCCCAGAAACTGCATAAACCGGAACTTCCCTGCAATTTTCTTAAATGGGGTTCGCTTGGATTCTGCAGGACGTCAAGATTCGCTACTGGCTTCAATCCTTTGCAACTCAAGCCGTTGGATTCTATTGTAGATATTGAGAGGCTCAAGGATCGGGATCCTGAAAATATCACTTCCATTTGGGATGATGTAATGTCTTATTTCTCGTAATTTCAATCATTTGTTCTTTATTCGTTTTCTCTTTGGTAATTGTTTACAAATGTTGATAGGAGTTTATGACTTGTTTGGATTGATTTATTTGAGCTTATTTACTTATGACATGTCCATGGACTGTTTCAACTTATTTCTATAAGCTCTCTAGGATAGGATATGTAAACAGTTTACTCACAGTTTTTACATCATTGGATATGAAGATAAAAGATACACAAAATTTTACGTCATTGTGAATTTTAACATGAGAGGTGTGGATCCTGGTTGGAAGAATATGGTATATTAGTAGTATTTAGCTCACATTGACAGAAGGGCAAGAGAAGTCTCAAAATTTCTTTTTGATTGTTTTTACCGCTACTTTTGTTAGCCTTGTTTCAGTTGTTTGAGACTGAAAAAATGGAAAAAGATAGGTTGGAAATGTTCTTTAAGGAAAAGGATAAAGGAAGTAAGACAGAAAAATTAGTGACCTTTGCAATAGAGACCACATTGTTACTCTTGGCTGTGGGTCTGAGATGTTTTACTTTGACCGTGCTATTAATCTTGTTGTAGGAATAAGCCTTATCACCAGCTCGATATCAAATGCACAACTGGGGAATGTCTGTGGTAGATTTTTCAAGTTTAAAGTGCATCATTACTCGCGCGTGCACTTTACTAACAAGTATTAGAAGAGTTTTTCCCCCCTTTGTTGCCATGTTGTTGTTGTGTTGCATGGTACGCTGAAGTTGAAGCCCAGATATGAAGCATCTTTTATATCATGATAAATTCATTTACACTATTGAGTCACTATTTTCCATGTTTTGATGGAATGTTGATGCGAGTTATGAAACAGCTGTTAGACTGCAATTATAAGTCAAATCATAATTTCTGTTATTAATTATATGATTTGGCTGGGTTTATTTCAGTATCACATAGGTAGAGGTCATGTTGGAGCATCTATGAAAGCAAGTCTTTATCACTTGCTGGAGCATAGAGCTAAAGAATGGTATTCATTTTAATCAATACTTGTTCTGTCAATTTGTGATCTTCTAGATTTCACGTTCTTACCTTTACTTGTTCTCTTGCAGCCGATATTTTGTCATTCCTTTGTGGAGGGGAAGTGGTTATATAACAATGTTTGTTCAAGGTTTGATAAAAATTACCCTCTTTTGTCATTTATTCAAATGAATTCAATAGCTGTTAATGTGAATGAAAACTGTTCGCACCTGATTGCTGGTCTGCATTTGTAAAATAGAAACCCTTTTTCCATTTAAATATGGGTACTTTTTTAACGCCAAATGTTAGTATTGTTAGTATTATGCTAGGGGTGGAGATCAAACACTCAACCTCCTTGGATATGGGTAGTATATGAGAGAAATTGAAAAGTTGAAGTGGGTGGGAAAAAAGGAAGAAAAAAAGAAGGCCATTCAAGGAAATTGTTGATGTTGTAGGGTTACATGGAAAAGAGAAAGCGGGATAGAGCTGAAGCACATAAATTAGTATAATTTAAAAGAGATTCTGAATTGTTGTGATACTTTGCATTGACCTTATTCTCCCATGTCTACTAATAAACTTGGTGAAGTACTTGTTCAACTGTATGAGTCCAATCTTATCACACTCGCAACATACAAAAACAATATAGCTTAGCTCCATCTATTTAGAATACAATACACTAATATTCTTACAGATACAAGAATTTGAGCTTCAGATTTTAGTTTTCCTTCAGGATCAGATATAATAGAACTTGATGCTTGATGAAACATTTGACAAACATGAAGCATATTCCAAAATGATTTTCTGGGGATCAATTTTTGAAATTATATATATTGAGATCCAAGGAATGTCTTGAGATTTTTATTTAGAAAAATGCACTTTAAAAATATATCAGTTTGTGATTTTCTCATTTAACTTTAACAAAGAAGGGGTCATGGTGGTCTTGCTTTGCAATCTAACAGATCATGACTGATGGGCAACAGAAGATCTTTTGAAGTAAAAATGTTGGATTAAAATATTTCAATTGGGAACACAAGGACCAGTAGAAATCCTGCACTATCCTTGAAGTTAAATAACTTGTAGAGTCCAGCTATCAACAGTTAAAGTTTTGAAATAAACTGTTCAAACTTCAAATTAATGTCAAAAATGGTCTGCCCAGAAATGAGTATTTTAAAATACCGATAAGCCTAAAGCCGTTCAATAGAAATCTTATGTTTTGTTTAGAAAAAAATCACTGTAGCAGAAAAAGTTGCTTCCTTGGTTATCTTCAATGTGGCTATGGGTTTCCTGCCAATTTTTACTGGCAACTATAGAGTCAAAAACTGGTGCCAATTTTATTGTTTTAAGTTGTTTCATATTTCCTAATGGTACATACATTTTGGATAATTAAACAACTGTCAACAGCAAAATGATTATATCTATGTGTTGTGTAATTTTTTAGATCATCCTTAGTTTTTAACATTTTTATGGAACTTCCAATATGATGGCAGGTTTAAAAAATTTAATTATATCTTGAAACAGTTGGAAATGGTTTAAAATTAAGTGATAGATCTCCTTGATACTTGAGATGTAAACCAAAAGCCTTCTTTACCTATCAAACCTCGAACAAAGCATGTTGAAACAAATAATAGGGTTTTGCTAGAACCTTTTATGAAGGTGTCTTTTAGCAAGTTATAACTAAAAAGTTGATAATCACACCTTGAGGTGTGGATTGCTAAAAGACATCTTCATGGGTGTCTTCTAGCAAAACCCCAAATAATATATATATATTTTTTTTAATTAACAAATGGATATTTTTATTCTGAGTATTTGTATATGTTAATCTTCTTTACACTTCAATTGTTGTCTCACATACATGAGCATTCTTTTCTTGCAGTTCAGACGCCGCACATGCTTTTTACTGGTCTTGAAGATTACAAGGCTAGAGGAACACAAGCATCTCCCTACTATACTGTATCCTTTTACACAGAATTTGCAGAGAGCAAGGACTTGGTACTGATCCGTGGGGATGTTGTATTTACCAGCAAGCTGACTGACTCGGAGGCGAAATGGCTTGTGGAAACTGCTCAGTCTTTTTATTTGAATGATGTGAGGTACAAACTAGTCGAGAGATTCAATAAAGATCCAAGTGAATTTGAGTTCAAGGATGTCCTGCGAGCATTGAACATGCCTATTTTGTAACCATTTTCAATTGGACAGCTTCTGAACTAATTTATAGGAATCAAGCAAAAGTTGAAAGAGTTGTTTAGAGCGAGGATAAGTTGGGAATAAGGAAAAGGAGGAGACAAAAAGGGAATGTCGTAGAATGTTGGGAGAGGGATTTTTCATATGTTGTATTCAAATTATTTTTTGGGTGTTTTTCCTTCATGGTACGATCAGGAGAGTCTTGATCTGAACTTTCTATTATTGTCTTAGAACCAGTCTTTGTTTTCCTTTTTTGCTGAACATTCATTTTCTAGTTTCAATAAGGAGATATTTGATTCAAATTTTGGTTGAATGTTTACATTTGTACTGTACCACAGCAAACAAGTCTTTGTACCTTATGTCATAGACACTTTTTTTTACCTGTCACCTCAATGTTAAATGGTGATGTATGCATTGTTTAATGAAGTTAAATGAAAAATGGGTAACAATGCTATTAATTTATGATTTAAAGGACGGATTTATTACAAAATAAATAATAATTAAAAGACTAATTTATTATAAAATAAAAATAAAAATCAAAGGATTAATTTGTTACAAGCATCTAATTTAAAAGGTTGTGGGAGGATTTGACCAACAAAATAAAATTGAGGGCTTATTAGAATTGTTTGATATAAACAACGGGTTGGTTTGGATAAACAATTTAATTTAAATGGTTATTGAATAAGTGTTTATCTTTTTTTAGAGGAAGTGTTTATCTTATTAGTGATTATATTTAAGTTATTTCTATTTCTTTATTTAAATGTTAAGTTTGAGGAACCAATGTACTTTTGTAAAAACCACAACTTGTACCTTTTACAAAATCATGACATAATTTTGACAAACTTATTGTTATATCAAATATGTGTTAGATGTGGAATATGAATTAATTGTTTTTGTAAGCTATCTTGTGGTGGCTATAAATTAAAAATAACTTATGAATATGTCAAACTATTTTTCATAATTCTAGTGATCCTCAAAAATGTAATTTACATGTATGCTTGATATCACAGTGAATATGTCAGAATTATGTTGACCCATCATGATTTTATTCAGTATTTTACACCATCTCTCTCCACTAGATCCGATCTCTCTCTCTCCATTTTATATTTTAAATACTCATTTCAATGGTTGAGATTCTGTTGGATGATAACCTCACTTGGAGAGGATCTAAGTTTGGTTTTTGTTTTGTGTCAAATAACGGTTCATAAAACAATTGGTTGAAAGATTTATATTTTGAATGTTTCTAAAAATAAAAGGAGAAAACAACTATTTTGATTTCTGAATGTGTGGGACATTGTTCCTATAATCTTTAAGGATGCGTTTGATATGTTAAATAGTAAGTACTGGACCGAACAACACAAACACAAGGCAGAACAACACATGACAAATTTTTATAGTATTGAATAATGTTTGGTCCTATACGATTTTTGGTGGACAAAAGGATATTTTGACATTTTAGACAACTTGTATGTGAGACAAAAAATTATGTTCAAGTTTAAAGAGGAACAAGAATTTCAATCGTCTCTTGCCATCATGCCTTCGATCTGTCTTTTCCACGAAATAGTTTTATAAATCAAACATCGTACAACTGAAATTGTTCTATCATATTATTCAGTTTTTTAGTAAATCAAATGCACCCTAAATGTATTGAAATTAAAAACAAAAACATTCCGTATCTAAATTGACCGCATATAAAGAATAGAGGCCAGAATATGTTTTATTTTTACGGTTGTAAAAAAAAGAAGGTTTACTTATACAACTCTAACGTGGGTATATGATAATCTTGGTATTCAAGTCGCGTTTGATATGT
>Ga0315914_1003798_pt1 | contig 22774 bp, 19 predicted proteins | sample MpolenodulesMG_FD_203920 | JGI IMG/M metagenome (GOLD analysis project Ga0315914, IMG submission 203920) | Medicago polymorpha root nodule microbial communities from Los Angeles, California, United States - elongated nodules | ecosystem: Host-associated > Plants > Roots > Nodule | place: USA...
TGAAATTGTGATTGGTCAATGTCACCCAACTCTATGTCACCCAAGTGCTATCTGTTGTACTGCATGTACATCTGCTTGATTTCACAACTCACTATAACTAACAAAATAGTCACCACTTATTTTTTATTTAAAAGTAAAAACATAAAACAAAATGTCACAAGGTATGAACCCCTCACCCTAAAATTTCTATAGGAGAGAATCCATAAAGTGTCCGTCTAATTAAGAGTGAATAAAACCATAAGATAAATTCAGCAGAACATTAAAACATTCTTCACATCCTCAGATGATGAGCTTTCGCCATTGCCCTTTTCCTTATGAGTATCAAGACCCTTATCGGCTTTTGCCTCTTCCCTTCTTCGTCGGAGTCCACATGCATTGCACAACGACTGCACCAACATATTCCTTGTTAACTATATATATAACTAGATAAATTATTAATCAATATATAAGTTGGGGGAGAAGAGAGATTAACTAATTACCTTGGAACCTGTAGGATCACTCCTCCAAAGAGGAGTAGTGTTTGTATTGCAATTGAAACAAACCCTAGTTGGATATATTACTCGCCATTGCCCTTTTGGGTATTCGTATTCGGTAGTAGTTTTTATTTTCTTTTTGGCAGCACTAGCAGCTGATTTCTTCTTTTTAGCAGCTCTAGCAGTAGTTTTTTTCTTCTTTGTGGCTGGAACTGGATCATCGTTACTTACTCTCATTCTTGGATATATATATTTACAACTTGAACTCACCATTTTTTCATCAATCAATACCCTATCTGTTGTTTTTCAGTCCTCACGTTCATTTATATACACACCCACTGACGTGAATATCACACATAATTTTATTTTTTTTCTACTTTTAGGGTTTGCCTAAATCATTTGAATTTTATCATCATTAATCAAAGCAACGTATGCGAACCGCCATGAATTTATTTCACTAGACAATTATTAGCATTTTTTTAATAAAATATCTCTAAAAAGATCTGGTCGGCATATCACCATTAATTTCTTTTCAAGATATTTTGCTGACATAAAAAGAGATTAATCAATCCATACCTTAAATGTTTTTTTTAATAAATCCATACCAAAGTTGAATTATTTGTTCAACAAAAAAAAATGGATGTTGAATTAAATATAGGTTTTTTTTTTTTGCAATAACAATTAATAACATTTTTTAAGAAATTTTCTCTTAAAGGATTTGGTTGGAATATCTTTTTTCCAAGATATTTTACTGACATAAAAAGAAATTAATTAACCCATACCTTGAGCTCTTTTTTTTAATAAATTCATACCTTAAGTTGAGTCCTCGTATTAAATATTGAATTTTTTTTTTGATCTATTATTTATTCTCAATTTATATAGTGTACCATATTCTCAATTGTAAGATATATACATAGTTAGTTGGTTTGGACAATGCATAATATATGCAAGGTCTGGAATTCAAACCCTAGTCACCACCAAAAAAAGAAAGATATATACATAGTAGTCTACTTAACTCAGTGTGTAAGGACATTAAATAATATATGCCAAGGTCGGGGTTCGAACTTTAAACATCTGACTTATTCACCTTAATAAAGTGAATTTATAGTCACTAAACTACTTGACCAAAAAAATATATATACAGAGTTAATTATACCATCTTTTTCCATGAGAGATGTTTAAATTACAATACCCTCCCTTCTTAAATTAAAATATACACTCCTTTCAATTATTATGCAAAATATATTAAAAAAAAAAAAAAAAATCCCCTCTAGAGAAGCTTAAATTACATTTCGCTCATCTTATGTTAAAAATTATACTTCCACATACCTTAATAATTCTTTTATTTGTAATAATAGTCTCATAACAAAAACTTTTTTTTTTTTACAAAATTTGATTCATAATATAATTAACATGTAGTTTTAAACTTTATTATCTCTAAAAGAAATTCGCTCGTTTCCTATCAAATTTTCCAAGGAAATTCCAATCCTTTCAAAATGAAATCTTTACGGAGGAAGATTTCCTCACAAATTATGTGACATGAGACCATTGGTAGAACACGTTTTTCAATAAGCTTTCCGAGGAAATTTTCCTCTCCAAATGACTTCTCATAATACAGTTGGTCAAACGTGTTCAAGAAACGTTTCGAGGAAATTTGTTAAGGTTCCAGACTTGTTAGTGTATTGTTGGCAATCACAAATTTCTAAGACATTATCGAGGAATCAGAAGAAAAAAATTACCATTAGACTAACTAGTTGTTGTTGCTGGAGCGCGCGCGCACACATACATACACACACACACACACATATATATATAGAGAGAGAGAGAGAGAATTGGTATTGTGTTAAGAATTGAATATATCATAACCAACCTCCTACTAAGACTAACAAACGTATTACTCCATAACCCTAGCCTCTTAAAATGAAGATCAATGAGGGGATCATATGTCTACTCCCCACGGGGGTTGGCCCCCAAAAGTATAGCCCGAGATATTTTAAAGTAAGGATCCCTACTTTACGGTGCAAGAAACGTTGCACTAACCTCGTGAAGGAGTACACAAAACTATTTTCTTCTTCCATACATCACAAATGAGAACTCTAAAAACTAAAAGAGTAATTATAGATGGATACCTTTAAATTTCATATATTCATTTTATACCTTAATTTCGCTATACCTCTATCTTTCTATCATACATCAGTAATATATTACATCAATCACATCACTCTATTTTACTCTTTCTTTTAAGGTATCTATTTTACTCTATCATACATCACTTTATATTACATCACTCAATTTTAGTCTTTCTTAATTTCGCTAACACTCTTTCTTTTAAAACATATACTTTCTCCATACCTTAATATATATTTTATTTTTAATAATAGTCTCGCAACAAAAACTTTTTTTTGACAAAATTTGATTCATAATATAATTAACATTTAGTTTTAAACTTTATTATCACTACAAGAAGTTCGCTCATTTCCTACCAAATTTTCCAAGGAAATTCCAATCTTTTCAAAATGCAATTTTACGGAGGAAAATTTCCTCACAAATTATGTGTCATGAGACAATTGGTAGAACACGTTTTTCAATAAGCTTTCCGATGAAATTTTCCTCTCCAAGTGACTTCTCTTAATACAGTTGGTCAAACGTGTTGTTCAAGAAACGTTCCGCGGAAATTTTTCAAGGTTCTAGACTTGTTAGTGTATTGTTGGCAATCACAAATTTCTAGGACATTATCAAGGAATCAGAAAGAAGAAAAATATCATTAGAATAACTAGTTGTTGTCGCTAGAATATATATAGACACACACACACACACACACACAGAGAGAGAGAGTATTGTGTTTAGAATTGAATTGATCATAACCAACCTCCTACTAAGACTAACAAACTTATTACTCCATAACCCTAGCCTCTTGAAAAGAATATCATTGAGGGGAACCTATGTCTACTCCCTACAGGGGTTGGCCCCCAAAAGTATAGCCCGGGATACTTGAAAAGTAAGGATCCCTACTTTATAGTGCAAGAAACGTTGCACTAACCTCACAAAGGAGTACCCAAAACTATTTTCTTCTTCCATACATCACAAATGAGAACTCTAAAAACTAAAAGAGTAATGATAGATGGACACCTTTAAATTTCATACATTCAATTTATACCTTAATTTCGCTATACCACTAATATATTACATCAATCACATCACTCTATTTTACTCTTTCTTTTAAGGTATATACACCCTCATGGGATGTACACGAAACACTTCCCAAACTAAAAATTGTTGCCAATCAGTTTCTCTGATATATATTATGGATATGAGTACAAATAGTATTAGACTCAAAAATGGGAGAGAGAGAGAGAGAGAGAGAGAGAGAGAGAGAGAGAGTACAAGTGGTACTAAACCTACAGACAGAATAAGAAACTACGAAAAATAGGTCAATCGCCTAGTCAATATTTGGAGTCACCCAAAAAAATAAGGTTATTTCATGCTCTCTAAATAGACCACATTATTTTATGCCATATCAAGAGCAGACCCTCTACTTTCTTGTGGTATCTATTGTTGAAACAATAACCTTCCAACAAAACAAAAATATCCCCTAGCGTAATCAAAGACAGTCTTAGCCAATGAAAAACCTTAACCCAAATTTTGTTCACAAAACAATTTGCAAAAAGGTGGTCTTATGTTTCCTTCTCACTCAGACACAGCTACACATCAGTTCATTTCCTGCCTCAAACACCCCACGCCTCATCAAATTTTCCTTAATGGTAACTGATGTAATAGCATTTGTTAAGAAAAAATAATGACTTTTGATGGAGCTAGACTTTCCCAAACCCTTCCTAGAAGTTTAGTCCTTTCAACTCCCAAAGAAGAAATATGAGATAACATGTTGCTTAAGTAATGATGCACATAGTTGACAATAAACTTGCCTTCATTGTTCACTTTACAACACCACTAATCTTCATTATTGTTCAATGTAGCCGATTAGATAAGAGTCAAAAGTTCCAAGTACAAAACTTCCTCCCATACAAAGAAAGGCCTATTTCACACAAACTTCAAACACCACACATCGTCCACTCATTCCACCATCTCTTCAACACTTCTTAAGGACTGAACCAAAACCTCATAAAGCCGAGGGAAAGTGTGACGAAGAGCCGACTCTCCAATCCACTACCCGCCCAAAATAAAGTATTTCCACCATTCCCCTCCTTTTTAATAAAAATACCCTCTAAGCAATCTTCTTCCAATCTTCTTCCGCTGCCTGCATATACCCAACACCACGCATGTCCGTCCACCCCACCGAAGCATGCCACTCTATTGGAAGGGATGCCAAAATTGGAGCTATACTACCCCTATATCTAGCCTCTTGAACCTTCATCCTTTATGAATCAACCTCAGCCATCAACCGCCACCGCCAAGTATCGATAATGCATACTTGTAGTTGTAAGCAGACAATTTGAGAGCAATACAATATGCTCCGTGTTCCAAAGTCTCACGGTACTACTTTGCACTACAAACTATCAATTAAAGCCTTATATACTATCCAACTACATTCTAAACTAGCATCACTACCTTAACTACTAATAGTGACATCAGAGCTCCGTTCGATCATACATTACTGAGCGTAGTAAATTTATCCACCTATTTCCAACCAAACTCTCATTATATCCTCGACTATTTCTGAATTTTCTAACTAGAAATTGATAGGCTGCAATTTATATAAAAAAAATATATATATAATAAAAAAAAAATTGGCATCCAACCCATGGACCGACAAATCTTGGAAGTTCAATCTCATTGTCTATTTACGGAAGCCTCATTTAAAGCTAGAACAAAGCTTTGTATGCATTATCCCATCAGAACTGATACTAAGGAGAATCGAACCAAAGATCTAGGACACTCCGAGTTCCGAGCCTATGCAAATATGGGAGAAATGGACAGGCAGCGGTTTTTAGTTTGCAGTTGTCGTTTGTGCTAGATGGAAGGTAATAAATTAGTTTTTTATTTTTATAAACAAAACGAAGGACATAGTAGATCTTCGATAGTAAGTATAGGATAGATCAATCCAATGCCAAGTGAGAGTAATCTCGAGGGATTTGCGCAGTATAATCCATTGAAGATGGTCAAATTAATATTTAAGCAGAATTAAACACAAAATGTACCAAGACTCAATTTTCTTCAACCTAACATCATGGACAAAAATATTGATGATATTTATTCACACAACTTATATGTAAGTCGACTATGAAAATAAACTTCAGAGCTACAAATAATTAAAAAAGAAAAAGAAAAAAAAAGAATTATACATAGCAAAGAATTAAGCGACCATACTTTGCAGTTTAACAGTTTAGGTAGCAAAGTAAACAACATACCAAATATAATTGCATTTATGTTTTCATTTCATCAAAAACATAAACAAAATTGGCATACACAAGCCATAAAGAAAATCTCCCAGATTACATTGTAAATATCAAAGAAAATCACAAAGTTCATATATAATCTGCTTTGCAGCAGTAAGGCTCCAGGAGCTCACTTTATTTGGAGATATAAAAGCACCAGAAATATGAATGAATGAATGAACAATAGATGCCCCTTGTGAACTGTAACATATTGAGAATGTTGTGAATTCGGACAAAATTATACCAATGAATAACAAAGACGTGTGGAGTAAAGGAAGTGGTAATCAATAGATAAAGTGTCTGCAAGCAACAACAACAAAAACAGACCTTATCTAAGTGTAGAGCAACACCACATGCATAATCAAAGCAATAAAGATAAGCAATGAAAGAAATGAACAAACACACTAAGATGGTAACCTAGTTCGGTCCAATATGACCTACTCTGGGGGGAGAGAGCAGCCCTCCAATCCACTAAGATGAAAGTGTTACAAATGGGTTACAAGAAATTAGCTTATAAGCTTACAAAAGAACAAGACCTAATTTCTACTCATTTTCATATTACCCACGCTCACGATGAATCCTAAGAGAAAAACACAAAAGAAAGCTTTTTTATCCTTCCAATGGTGAAATCTCACTACCCAAGGTGTTTACAATGTTTCCCAACCCAAGAGAACCTCACTACAAAGACACTCAACCCTAAAGTTACCTCCTTTGTAATCCAAGTTTCTCTCTCTCAAAGCTCTCCTTCAAAATCTGCAAAGAAACACTTATATAGCAGTCTTCAACTGTCAAAATCGAGTCACGATTGGCCAAATCGTGACATGGTTGGTGCGTACGACCCAAGGTACGACCAACCTTATCCTAAAAACATGCCAAACAAGTCAAAAATCGTGTACGTTTTTTCAAAATCGTGACACGATTGAGCACCCAGAAAAACATGCTCATTGCCTAGAAAAATGGTGGCACGTTGAGGAAATCGTATCACGATCCTTAAAGTTTCAATCTTCACAATTTTGAAGCCAATATCAACGGAGAATCTGAAATTTCCAAGTTCCATCCACATTGAGAAGCCTACAAATATATATGGAGCAAAATCAAAACGAAACGGAGTTACATATACAAACGATTCTACTTTACAGAAGAATTTTATAAACATGTGGCTTCGCCAAAAACTCATGAAAAATTTCAATATATTAGACAAACTATGCCTTGATAATTATAAAGGACTATACTATATACAAATTTTCTATATCGTTTGACAAAAATGATACCTTTCTACTCTTGATTCATGTACCCCTTGGACGACGAATAGTGTGATAGTTGAAGTCTATAGAATTTGGACCAACCTTCTCTACAATAGTTACCATTTGCACATGTTCAATGACCCAGATCTTAGGTCCACCATTTGGATCAATGCTTTGGTTGAACTCACGAGACATGTTCATCAAATTCAGAGTTTCAAGGCTCTTTAGTATATGAAAATCAGAGGGAATCTCTTTTAGATTGGGAATAGACACCATTTCAATTAGTTTAAGGGCAAGTAAAGCTCCATTATCTATTAAAATGGAATTCAAGTTATTCAACTGCACAAGATATAGTTTGTTCAACTTCTTAAACCCAACTTGGAAGTGCAACATTTCTCCATCATAAGCATCACACACAATTGCAAGACGGAGCAAGTTTGGCAAATCTTTAAGTAACTTTAAAGGATCGTCCTTCAACTTGGAAAAGCGGATTGACGGTCTAACAAGTTGTTCAAGTCTTGGAACCCAATTTGGAAGCTTTTCTAAACGACCGAACAAGTGAAGTTGTCTAAGTTGAGGGAGAGATGAAATAAACTCCAAGTCATTTTCATTTATTGCACTAATATGAAGTGATTCAAGGCATTTCATTTCCTCTATTGACTCACAAAGAGCATTTCCATATTCTCTCTTTACATTCTTTAATCCCAACTTCCTTAATTGTATAAGCTTTTTTAACTCGGCTATTAGTTCTAACCCACCATGGTCTACCTCCACATGATAAAGTTTTTGCAAAACTGTCATGCCGCCAACACCTTGCATCATTCTCGCCCCACTTTCACCGGTGATACTTGAATATGTTCTTCTGTTGTAAACTAAAAGATGGCGCAACTTTGTAAGCTTATTTATTTCATTCGGTAAGTCATGAATTAGTGTTCCCTTTAGGTCCAAGGTTTCAAGATTATGTAGTTTGCCGATGGATTTAGGAAGATTCTTGACATTTGTATATCTTAAGCTCAAGTACTTTAAGTGAAACATATTTCCAAGATCATCAGGAATATAGTCCAACCAAGCACCTTCCAAGTCCAACACTTTCAAAAGCTTAGACTTTGCAAAGAACCTCCACCCAAAGTAATCAGAAAATTCTATTAAAGCATCGAATATGTATAGGGAGCGTATGGGGAAGTTTTCAATGCTCCTTAGCACATTCTTGGAACTGGTTTTTATAGCCAATGTCCTGATCATTACATCCGAGATTTGTTCATGGTCATCTTCATCCATCACATGACAAAAACTCAAATCATTCATTTTTCTCATGATCATTTCTCGTAACAAATCATGGATTTGACAGCTTGTCGCTTTACCATCATAGTGAACACAGGAGACATGAACCAAACTTCTGTGGATCAACTCTGTCAAATATTCTTCTCCAACTTCCTCCAAAGATTTTCCAACTTCATGTTTAACAAAGCCCTCTGCTATCCATTGGCGAATCAACCTTGAACTCCGAATTGAGTAATCTTCCAGGTATATACCAAAGTACAAGATGCATGATTTCAAATAATGTGGCAAGTCATCATAATTCATGCCTAAAATTCTTGTAATATTAGCTAAATGTGGATTACGGTAACCCCTCAGATTTATCTTTAGTTGACAAGAGACCTCCTATAGCCACAATTGCAAGTGGTAACCCCTCACATTTTTGAACAATTTCCTCAGATATATCTTCGAGCTCTGGTGGACAATTTCCACGGAAACCAAATCTAAACGTCTTGTTACAAAAGAGTTCCCATGATTTGTTTGGAGACAAGGGTTGCAACTTGTGTACTTGAACAACCGAATCTTTCCTACAAATAGTTGGCAACATCCAAATTCCTGGTTGTGATCATTATCCTACTTCCTAACTTGTTATTTGGTGTGGCCAGTTGGATCTCATCCCAAAAATCTACTTTCCATACATCATCAAAGTAAACCACATACCTCTTGTTCTGCAAGTAAGACCTTGCAAAAGTAATGAGTGACGTCTTGTCCATCGTGTTTATAGAGAAAGCAAAAATGAGGTCAGAGGAGAACAAATGGTCTAATGTTATTCATTTTTCAGAGCCAAATTTAGAAACACAAGCATCAGAAAGACAGCATAACGCTTTACCATTATGTTTGTAATTTGACATTCTGCATCGCAATGCTCCTAGCAAATTTTCTGTTTGTATAATGTTTCGCCTTGATGTATTTTTATTTGCTTAATTCATCAATGATGATTGATGAATAGAGTTCTATAAAAATAATTTAATCATATTTTCTGTAATTATAAAAATAGGTTATACATAAACACTTATGCAATAAGTGCTTTATTATTGTTTACCTAAATGCACATTGGCAGTTTTTCTATAAACTCCCATTTCATACGTATAACTCACGACTGCATAGCATGGAATCACTAATTAACTTATCTATATCGAAGAATCATGCTGCATTTACAAATATATCCAAGGAATGTTATAAACTTCTCTGTTCCATAAAATTTTGTTCCTATGTTTTGAGTCCTGTTTACATTTAATCTCTGTGTGGTTTTATTGGTAAGGTTTTTACTTTTAATACAAGCATATCGATAACAGTTGCTGCCTTAAGCTTTGATCACTGGATAGGGCCAGCAATCAGAACAGAATGTCACTTTCAATTTTCAGGTAAATTAGGGCCCTGTTTGGCTAAACAATTTAATGAAAAAACAATCAGAACAAGCATATTTTTGTTTGACTTTGAATCATTAATATTTCCATTTGATTATTGAGCTTACACGTTAGAAAATCATTTGGGAATGAAAAATAATTCAAAGACACTCGGATCTATTCTACACTAGAAAAGTTTCGTGAACATAGACAATGTATGTATTCTAATATATAAGGGTTTGATTAGTATAATCTCTTTTGCTAACTTACTCCTTCAAATAGGATTAAGTTATCATTCCCAAACTTAAATGAAGGAGAAAAAATTAATTTAAGTAGTAATATTTATCATTAAAAAAAATTATAACAATCAAGAAGTAAGCTTTCATTGCTCTAATTTACCACTATATTGTTTAGTCACATGTCATGATTAAGACCATCCCCAACGGGGAAAAATAATTTTGGATATCTGATTAGCACAAGGTCTCAAATAGGTACACTCTCTCTATGGGTCTCATTTTTATTTTTTTTAATATTCAAATATTGAAATATACTGATATAGAGTTATTGATAGATAATTAATGAATTTTGTTTAAAAAAAATTGTGGAAAATGCTTATTGGAGGGATTGAATGTGTATGTACTACTATTAAAAAATTATAAACTAGTGGTGTATACATGTAAGAACCATTTAAGTATCCAAAATAAAAAATTCCATTATGGATGCTCTAAGTATCATCATTCCTATGTAATTTTTTCATTATTGCATCATTGGTGAAATTGAAATCCTGTAATGATATGTCATGGTATCGGTTTTGTATACATCGACGTTGCATTTTGATTTTTTGATGAAAGGGGTTTTAGAAAGGTTTATGTTTTTTTAATTAATTAAAGTTTCAAAATTACCCTGATATTTAAAAAAAATAAAAAAGTTAGTATAAATGAGGGCTTAAAAGCCCAAAAAAAATAGAAACTACAACGAAATTAAAGCAGGGACAGTAATTCTCATAGCATCTGATTATCTGCATCAAACAAACTCTTAATATGAGTCGGACATGAATCATAAAACATCACAGTGTGACTTAAAGAACATCAAAAATTTGCAAGCGCATCAACACATTGATTTGCCTCTCGGTAAGAATGACTGACCTTCACTTCCCAATCTAAATCCATTAATCGACGGATCTTCTTAACCAAAGAGTGCCCCATGCAACTCCCTGTCTACCCTTGCCTACTGTTTGAGAAGTTTATTACTTATTAGAGTGTTCAGGGTAATTTATAAGCTTATGTTGGAAGATTGGTTGAATATATGAAAATGCATTGAATATTAGTTTGGTTTCACCAATTAAGGAACATATACTCCGGTGCCCTTCTCCTTCATTATACAGCTGTGTCATTCCGAGATGACTTGTTATTTCTTGTGCCCGCATACAAAACAATGAGACATCCATCCAAGGAGGTTCTAATTTTTTTCAATTCCATATAGTGAAGCAGATTCTATGGCCCTTCTATTGAGTTCCTTTGGCGCAATAACATTTAGGAATAACGAAAGTGTAGAAGAACTAGAAAATGCTTTATTAGAGAATGATAAACCACAAGACGGTAAAGATTTTCCAGAACTTAAAACACCTTCCTAACAGATGAATCAAGGAGTCGCAGAAGTCTGATGGCAAATAAATAAAATAGTTCAATTGAACTTGATTCTTCAAATCCGAATAAAATTTATTAAGATATGAGGTCGAACTTTGTTCAAGCTCTACAAAATCAATTCTGGTTAAAACCTGTCATACAATGTAATAATAAAACTTAAAGAACAAGATACTCGATAAAAGTGAAATAAAAGTTTTTGTTTTTAGCAACAATGGATTCATAAGATTGTCCAAAGCTTTTCCATAGGCGTCATCCAAAATGTCTTCTAATTCATCAAAAGCATCCACACACAATGTAAGAGAACAGTTCGAAGTTACACGTGAAGTAGCCTTTGCACTCCTATCCCCTATACGTATCAACTCTTGCCAAAGAAGCTTTAACCCGTGCCTCAAGGGCCTCATTCATATGATGTGATGTAGACTCCTTGGATCGTACATGAACATGTCGCTTTCCACTACGTGTGATGCACTCCACTTCATGTAGATCGTCTTTTGAACTATCATTATTAACATGCACATGATTAGCACTCCCATTGTTAACTTATTGATTACCAAGCTCGTTTTCTTCATCTGTATTTGGTGGGTCTTTGGAGATGAGTGATGAAGTACTCCAGTTGCATTATTTTTGTTGAATATGATTTCCAACAACTTATATTGGTCAAACCTTTCTTTTGAAACCATGCAGCTTTAAGATGTACCTAAAATAAATAAGCATATCATCAATACATTATAGCCTACAGAACAGAACATAACCCTTTCTTTTCTGATGCATTTATAATATTGACACTACATAACCCCAATTTCATGTAATGACCCACATTATTTAGAACCCCCAATTTCATACATAGCAATCTATTCGTTGCATAAATCTAATAGCCAAGTTTTTTAAATAAATGTAGTATATGTTTGGTTTCGCGTTTCCGCACCCCAAACTCACGTTTTGAGAAGAAAACGTGATACTTGTCTTCTATGAGTATGTTTGGTTTTCTCTTCAAAAAGTGATCTGTCTTTCAAACTCAATTCTACCAAAAGCTAGAAATCCTAGCTTTCACGTTGAGCCCAAAATCAATTCTTCATTTACAATTTTATAGTTTCTTTAATTCCTTCATTTCCCTTAACAACTATCATCAATTACTCTTACGGACTCATTAATTAGCATTGCTTCACGCAGATTTGTCACTCCCAACTGTTGCATCTTGCCTTTATCATTTGAAATCCACAACCAGACACATAGATTCATCTTCCTGCTATAGAATGTCGATGAGGGAAAACATTTTATTTTTTGAAACAATCTTAAAATATTTTATTTGAATCCTTAATTTATCCCAGTAATTTGTAAACCCCTATAACTTCTTAAAAAAATGTCCCGAGAGAAAAGGGAGATGAGATATGACAATGTTTATTGATATTGAGAAGAATTGTTTTGTGATCGGAGAAGAAAAATGATAAATGGGGGAAGGAGAAATGGACCAGATGGTAAAATGGGTAAGCTTGAACATTAAAGTTGAAGATTCTGAAGTTTATGGATAAATGAAGTGAGTGAACAAGTGGTAGTGGTACCATTAAAATTTAGGGACACGACATTCTGAGTAGATAATTGTTATATTTTTGACCATTTGGTTTTGTATTTGAAGCAAATTATTAAGTTTTATTTACATATGATTTTATAATGTTAAAGCCCTTTGGTAATTTACACATTTAAAAGCAATTTTGGTCCAAACTATCCATCCAAACATCTTTGGTGTGAATTGATTTTAGAGTTGTGTTATTTGAACATCTATTTATATGACAACTTTTGAGACAACCAAAATTTTACAAAGAAAATGATGTATTGGCACAAAAATCAAAGCAATAGAGAGATAAAGTAAAAATATAATGTGAGTTTGAGAGAAAAAGTTGTCACAAAAGTTGTTAAAAAATGGTTGTTCAAATATCATTTCTCTTGATTGTAATACTTGTACATCCAAACATAAATCACTTTACATTCAACTCACTTTTAATCAAAATTAATTCAACTAAAATCAATTCTATCAAAATCAATTATCAACACCGTAGAACCAAACAAACACGTAATCAACAAAAATAATTGGAGCCAATTAACCCAGTGAAATGGGTTGTGGTCTTTAGACCAGTCTAATCAAACCATAAGAGAGGTTTTTCAAAAACTGGTGGAAAAAAAAAAACTTGAAATCTGATCAGTAATTCAGGTGGTCACAAATTAAGGGATCAGATTAATTATAATACTACTAGTAATTCAGCTACTTAATGAACCAGGTTGATTAAGCCATTCAAAATATGAAAAATTGGTCACAAACCACTGTTATATACTCTGTTAGAGGTAGTTAGCAGTCAGTTAGTGAGTCTTAGGACTTCTGTATTTACTATAACTTAGAGTTAACGAACTTATAGCTAATAAGAACAGTTGCACAATTCAGGGAAACTTTTGTTTCTATCTTTCATTTTCTCTCAATATGAAAAATTAATATGCAGAACAAGTAATATTCCACAAAACACTATGCAAGTAATATGAAGAGGTCCAATGACCAATCCCAGACACTAGGCAAAAACAAAAAGTAAAAACAAAGGCATAAACACAAGACACACTATTCCACAACTTATAGCCTTTTCAAATATCTGATCCATCAAATATCTGGGTAACACAAAAAGCAAAAACAGAGGCTTAGACACAAGACACACTGTTCAACAACACTGTGTGTGTGTGTGCTTGTGGTGGCCCATCTAAATTTTATATGGCTCACCTTCTTTGAAGCTACAAGCAAGTAATAAGATGATAAAGAGGCTACTCCAATGACCAACACAGCAAGAAAGAGCCAAGACAAAAAAGAGAGAATGGTAATAATGTTATAAACTTATAATATGGTTATATAGCAATCTATGATATTTAATATGAAGAACTCACAAACTGCTATTTCTATATAAAGCACACGAGTTAAGTCTAGACATTTTAGCATAACCAAATTTAAACAAAGTGTATCAAGGAATGGATGCAAAGATGAAGAGTTGCAGTGATGAAAATATCAAAATCAAGACTCAAAAGCTGATCTGATGACCACTTGTGTGAAGGCCTAAAAGCTGTGATTCTATTTTCTCTCAACACTCGTGAGAATGGTGCACTAAGAGTGTTGTTATGAACAAAACCATGTAGCTGATTCATCAAAATATTTGTGGATTTGAGGTATGTTACCTGTGTAGCAGTGGCAGGTGCACCAGCAAAAGCAGGCCCGACTGAGGAGGCAGGCGTGGCCGATGAGAAGGTAGGAGCAGCAAAATGTGGACGATGGCTAATGTTCTTCATACTCTTTCAAATCCGTCCAGCCTGTTAAATAACAATCAATCACATCAAATTAGTTTAACACATTACTTATAAGCTGGAGCATACTGAACCCGATCATGCTGCCAAAAACAAGAACAATCCGAAGCCAAAAACTGCAATGTTAACATAATACACCAGATGCACAAACTATAATCCGATTCCATCCGATTCCAAACACCATCAGCTACCTTCCAAATGTGAAACAACGGCAAAACAACACAAACATACTCAACGAAGCAATGTGAAACTAGTTATCAACGCACCAGATGCACTAACTATAATCCAGTTCCAAACATCAGTAGCTACACTACACTTCAAAATGCGAAACAATGGCAAAATAACATAAACATATTCAACAATGTGAACTTGTGAAGTACTTAGCATAGATTCTACTAGATCTGATATTCTAAACTGAATTCTACTAGATTTGAAATTCAAAATCGAAATTCATAATGATATCAAAAAGAAGAAAAAAACAAAGAAACTTTAGCAAAGAAAAATACATTGAAATTGGAAGATTCTCCATTAAATTTAGAAGAAAATCGACCCAACAATTCAGAAGAAAATCAACCTAACAAATGAAGAAGAAAAAACCTAACAATTGACGAATCGCAGAATCTAGGGTTCATCGCGTTTTGGTTCTTTGCAGAATCGCCAGAGCGGTTGACAGGAGATGGTGTTGACCGCTTTGAGAGAAAATGAGAGAATGGTCAACAAAATTGAGTTTTATTTGGTCCCTAAAGTTGTAAAATATTACGAATTTGCATTTAATGAAAAACACCTCTTTTCCGTGTTTTTCACAATTTTCAAAATCAAAATCCAAAAGCAAAACATTTAAAACCTGTTTCTATTTTTTATCTTAAAAGAACAAAATTAGAAATAGTTTTTAAAAACATTTTTTTAAAAAAAGGCTTCCAAACATGTTTTTATTTTCAAGTTTTTAAAAATTAAAAAACAGTTTTTAAAAAGTAATTCAAACAGGCCCTTAGAGTTGTTACTCACTTTCTTAATTTTGTATGTTTCAGGCATTGGAGTAGTGGACATCTGACCAAAAGTTTCAAGACAAGTATGTCACCATTATATAAAGTCCAAATATATCGATACAATCATAGATTAAAAAAAGTAAATCTACATACTACTTGGTCAAGGTTCGTCCACACATTTGACATATCATCGATTGATTTTGAGCAAATACAAAAACAAAATAATGTCATAAAGTTAAAATACAAATCCAAAACATCAGTTTGTAACAAGAGAACTATGTTAACTAGTTTCAGTTTTACAGTAGACCTATGGCAATCATTTCATGAAGTTTCCATTCCTTATCACTTTCACCTTTATCAAAAAAGAATAGATAATTATTTCATAACTTACAATGTTTGGAATGCAACTGTAGCAATTCATTTTTGACAGCAAGCCCAGAGATTCATCACAGGATATGTCCATTCATTAACATTAACATTTTTGACAACAAGACCCAAGCTTCATCACAGTATATGTCCATTCTTTAACATTGTAACCTTTGACCAAATGATCTTCAAACATCTTTTGTGCATCCTCTAGTCTTCCAACTTCACACAATCCATTGACAAGAATGTTATACGTGCCCAAATTTGGCTGAATACCCTTGTCTTCAATTTTTTTTAACAAGACAATTGCCTTGTCAACCTGATGGTTTTTGCATAAAACATCCAATATAGAATTATAAGTAATTATATTAGGTGGTTGACATATATCGTACATTTCATCGACAAGTTCGAAAGCATATGATAATCTTCCAGATTTGCACAAACCATCAATAAGGGTACTGTAAGTTACCACGTCAGGAAATATTTGTTTGAGAGGCATTTCTTCAAAGAGTTTGATGGCTTCATCCACCATTCTCATTTTACAAAATCCATTAATCATGATATTGTAGCTACGAACGTCATAAGACAATCCCCTTTGAGCCATAGTTTTGGATATACTTTGGACCTTGAACACTTCGTTAACAAGGCAATATCCGTTCATTAAAGAGCTATAAGCGACAACATCAGGTTTTAAATCTTTTTCCATGGTATCGAGCATATTTTTCGCTTCTTCTATCTTTCCTTCCTTACAAAAGGCATCTACCAATACAGTAAAAGTATACACATTTGGGTTAATGTTTTCCGACATCATTTTTTTAAACAAACCTAACGCTTACTCCAATTTACCAACAATGCAAAAACCATCAATTAAAGCAGTATAAGTGACAACATTAGGAGAAATTCCGCTAGCAACCATTTCAGAATATAAATCAAAAGCATCATCAACAAATGCATCTTTGCACATACTATCATTATCAATAACCGTAGTGTACATTACCACATCAGGTTCAACAACTTGTCGCAGCAATTGTAATGCTGCTCTTGTATCTCCAACTTTACATAAAACATTGATTAACGTCCCATAACTATAATGGTCTACGTCAAATCCCTCGGCTACCACCTTGTAGTGAAAACTCAATGCTTGTTGGACATCACCTGTTTGACATATACCCTTTATGAGTGTAGTGAAGGTTATGACATTCGGATCACAACAGGTCTTAAAGAATTTTGGCGAATACGGAAAAAGCAAAAGGGATATGACCCAATTGGCAGAAAGAATTGATGAGGATGTTGTAATTGATCAAGTCTTGCCCAATTCCCTTTAATTCCAATTGTTGAGAAAGGGAAACAACAGTGTGAAAATGGTTGGATTTGACAAGAGAACCTAAAATCTTTCCGAATTGAAAGATGGGAGGGGTAGGATCGTCGTGGAGCAAGTGATTGAACAAGGTAACAAGATCATCATGGTCGTGTATTGAATAGTTGAAGAGCATAGGCAACAGATTATGAAATTAGGGTTTGGAAATTTGAAATTGAGAGAAAAATTGGGAATGAAAACAGAGAAAGAGAAAGGAACAGACCTCAAAGTTGAAATTGAAAATGGCGACATTGTTGTGGTTTGGTTTACAACCACCAGTACCACCCTTTTACCGAGCGATTCGGTTATGTTTTCCAAACAGCAAAATCTACAGATCTCAACTATTCTATTCAATCCAATGTTTTTTTTTTTTTTTTTAATAAATTTCAATCCAATTTTCTTGAGGGGGTATATATCATTGATTGATAAGTTGGATGTTATTATAAATAAGTCTAAATAGTAGGTTAATATTTTCCATTTAGTTTATATGTTCTGGTGAGTATAGCTCAATTGCTAGGGAAATGTATGGTTATATGTAGGGTGTGAAAAGATAATTCTCATAACTTTTTCACCGAAATTTGAATACTTAGTTCATCTAAAATGGCTTTTTTATCCGCATCTTTTAAGACAGTGAGGAATCATGGGAGAGGAAGAGGTTTAGTCAGAGAAACACAAATTGGGGAAGATTGAGGTGAATGTTATGTGGTTAGTTCACGACATTAAAAAGTGTTTAGGTAGTAGAATAGAGGACAGAACAAGGGCTACTTCACGGTATGGAGGTGCGGGTTATGATAGGTTTCACGATCAAAGAATTCACACTTATGGAAATAGGTTTGGTTTTGCTTATGAACAACAAGAGGATTTGATTGGGTGCAAGTCTGAGCAGGGGTGTCATAGGTCTTTGTCAGTCGATGACGCTCACTCATGAGGAAGAATGATGTTGTTTTTAGTGGCAACAACAACATGATTCGTAAAACACAACTTAGTCGTCATATGGGGCATTTGGAGGTAAAGATGACAACTTTCTATTTTACTAATATTCGAGGGCACTTGCAATAAGTCGCGTTGAGGAAGGGTTTTAAGGTATTTGGAATTTTATCAGATGTTTATGTGTCCCGAAATCGAAATGCATGTAGTCAAGTTTTTAGGTTTGTACATTTTAGTCATATGCAGGGTGTTGAGGGTTAAATAGTGCTCTGAATAATGTGTGATTTGGACATCAACGGGTTTGAGCTAATGTCACACGATTTGATAGGTGTGGTGGTGTAGGTATGGTTTTTCGAGGAAAAGGAGAATGCGGTGAGAGAGTAGTTGTATGAGGGAGAAAAATTGTGAGGGGGGGGGGGGGGAGTGAGCGTGTAGAGGGAGGGCAAGGGGTTTATGGTAGGGATTGGATTAGGATGGCGGAGTTAGAAAGGGTAAAGAGGGAGGTTATTTGTTTGGAGGAGGAAAGGGAGAGACGTAGGTTAGAAGTTACTCTTGAGAAAATGATGGTGCAAGGGGAAGGACACATAGTTTGGCAAGAGGTGGATCATGGAGTTTAGGTAGTAACAAAGAATGTCAAGTATGCTTATATGATATCCGGGAAGGGGGGAAGGTAGCGGTGCATGACAAAGAGAAGGGGTTGGCGAAGGTGCAAAAATATTTTTGTGATAAGGAATAAGTTGCATGGGCAAGAAAAGGTGTGATAGCCAAAGGAGAGAAGGTGCAGGCATTCAGATAGTTCAGCAAACAATAGCTGATGCAGGGTTTGGTAATGTTCAAGTGCTACCATTGGAAGGACACGGCGTATTTTTGAAATGTTCTAGAAAGGAAGATGTGATAAAAGGTCTTCAATGAAGCTATGGATTTTATCAGTCATTTCTTTATTGAGTTTCGTGTGTGGTATCCGAAGGAGGATTCGAACATCGAAAGGGTGCATGGTCGGGTTTTATGGTGTTTTGTTGCATGCTTGGAATATTACTTTTTTTACAATGCTTTTTTCGAGGTATGGAAAGTTTTTGAAGGTGGATTATGGCACTAAGAGCAGGTCGAGACTTTATTATGCTACTATCCGTGTTTCTACCACTCGTTTAAATATTATTAATTTGGTGGAAGAAACTATGGTTGATGCCAAAATGTTTAAGATTAAAATTATGGAGGAAATAGATGTTGGGTTGGCTAGTAATGCTTGTGTTGACTATGAAAGGACAAATAGTGATTTGGTCTCTTCGAAACCAAATCGATAGAGGAGAATGGTGGGTTGCGAGTTAAGAGAATAAGGGAGTTTAATTTGGCTCTGTTTGGTAAATGGTGTTGGAGGATGAAGGGGGAATGCAAGATTATGTGGTATAGGATTTTGGCTGCTCGATATAGGAAGGAGGGGGGAAGGATTAGCGATTATGGGAGGGTAAGTTTAGTTTGGTGAAACAACTCGAAAATTGTTTGTGATGGTGTGGGCGATGGGGGTTGAAAGTTGCGTTAACGACAACATAGGCGGGGAGGTGGGGGATGGGTCTTCAACGTTATTATGGTGGGATCTATGGGTGGAAGGAGGGACCCTAAATGTTAGGTTATATCGTCTTTTATATTTATCTGATAATAAGATGGCGACAGTGAGAGAAATGAACTTATTGGGTTGGGGTGAGGGGGAGAGGCATAAATTAGGATAAGGAGGTTGTTGGTGTGAGGAAGAACATGTGAGAGAGTGTAGTGATTGTTAAATTCCACTGTTTTGTAGGTTGATGCGGAAGATAAATGGATTTGACATTTACATACATTCAAAAAAATAAATATAATGTTCGCAGTTCTTACGATTACTTGATTTCAATGGAACACAACGTTGTTTCAGAGAATACTAATTTCATCTGGCATAAAGTGGCTGCTCTGAAAGTAAGTCATTTTGCTTGGAAGATGCTTCGTAACCGCATTCATACGTCTGATAATTTATCGAGGCGAGAGTTTCCCAAAAATAGTGTTCAGTTGTGTGTGGGGAGGTTGTGAAAAAACATGAGGTTTTGGATCATTTGTTTTTTAATTGCAAAATTTTTGGAGAGAAAAAAAGTTGGTCTTCTGTTTCTCATTGGCTGCGTTCTGACACAGGATTAAACCAATGCTTATCTCGGAGTATTTTCTTCGATTTGGTTGCTTTGGAGGATTTTTCAAAACAAAACAAAACATGCGTTCAATTATTCAACTCATTTGGCTTTCAAGTGTATGAGTTATTTTGAAAGAAAGAAATTCAAGAATTTTCCAGCATAAGGAGCACACTTTACATCGTCTACTTGACAAAATTAAACTACAATTTTTTTGATAGGTAAAAACAAAATATGCTACTTTCACTTTTGAATATCATTTTTTGTGGCTTAGTCCCCTAATATGCTTGGAAACTATTTAGTTGGCAGCTAGTTATATTGGGTTTCTTTTGGTTTTGTGTTTAACCTGTATTTTTGTTGTAATCATTAATTTTGTACCATTGTCTTTTTATAAAAATTAATGGAAAAATTCTTACGCGGACTTTCACCTAACACGTCATTCCTACATCTAGCCAATTAAAACCCAACACCTCATTAAAATAATTAAAAAATAAATTAAAATCAGTTAGGGGTGGTGGTGCCGACCAGTTAAAGAAAGTGGGGAGAGGATAGAGAGAAAACGTCAGAAATAATAAGGAAAAAAAATCTAATTTTAATTTATTTTTTTAATTATTTTAATGAAGTATTGGGTTTTAATTGATTGGGTGTAAGAATGGCGTGTTATGTGAGAGTTCACTAAGAATTCCTCTTTCTCAAAGAGAAATGATATTTGTACACAACTTTTGAAACAACTTTCTCTTTAATACCTACATGTGTTTTTATTCTCTCTCTTCTTTTTTCTCTCTCCATTGTTTTTGTCAAATCACAACATGAGACAAATGGTTGTCATCAAAGCTGTTTAATATTAGTCGTACAAATATTACTCTTCTACTCTTCTTTCTCAAATTAATGTTTGTGCCCGTCTGAATGTCAATGAATCATTATGAATGTATGCCTTTTCAGACACTTGTGAAGTCACGACCATTTTAGTTGCTAAGCTCCTCACTATTGCTTAACAAAGCGTTAACTGCTTTCCAAAGTATGGAAGCACTTCTATTCTAGAGACCTGGGGGGATTGTATTTTTTCTGGCACCTTAGTGACCATCAAGATCATAAGGCTTTATAAGTTTCTTCTCTTTTCGTCTTTTCTTTTCAACGAGATGAACAAAAATACTTGGTTGCACGTAGAATTTTGAATTTCATTTTATACAATAAATTAAACAAATATATAGTATTTTAATAGGAAGTATAACTTGATATAAAGGTAAACTATTTTTTCGGAATTTGGACTCTGAGTTCTCCACTTCTTTATACTTAAATGTGTGAATCTAACAACTAGATTATTCGAATGAAAATCATTTTTGGTGTAAGGCAACCTCTTATATTTTAACAAGTTGACCAATGTAGATCATTTTTTTATTTTAGAGAAACCGTGGGAGTAGAAAAAGGAAACCCACTAAAATCAACTAATCAAAAAGCTCAATTCTCAAATTTCATTTTGATATTTAGGCATCCATGTTAGAGTTGGTAGAAACAATGGCAAATACTATACATACCTAACCCTCAATTAAATCAACAAACATACCAAACCTTTATTTGTTAACTAAGCATAATGATTTGCATAATGTGCACTGGTGATTAACTCTTTACCCTCACCTACCTCCCTGGGCCAATTGCGATTATTTTTATTTCAATGCATCTGAGATTCTTTTGTAAGCTGTGTCAGTCAAAATAAAATAAAAAGTTTTCCTTGTACCAAAAAAATAAAATAAAAAGTTTTCCTTTTTGTTTTCTTTTATTATTTGATGTGTGCGTGAACCAGTGTCTTGCACTTCAAACTCGTTCATCGAATTGGTCAAAATATTGCGTTATCGTTGTATTTTTTATTGTTATTCAAATTAGATAACCAATACGTGGTTACTTGAATTTGTGAAAGATATGGTGTGAATATTAAATGCATGTGTGAAAGTATATACAAGTAATAAAAGTGAAATGTATAGTATCGATCTTAAGACGATTGATGTTGATTTTGATTGTACGTAGATATTATCCGTCGATAAATGAATGATTTTGATGAGTGTTAATTTAGATGAGTAGCCTCTAATGGTTAATAAGAATATGTTGTGTCCATCTGATACTTAAGGGCGCAAATTAACAACTATGTGTGTGTTTGGTTCTACTTTGGATTGAATTAATTCTGATAGAATTTATTTTGACAGAATTGATTTATGTTTGGATACAATAATACAAAATTGATTAAACA
>Ga0315914_1003799_pt1 | contig 22773 bp, 15 predicted proteins | sample MpolenodulesMG_FD_203920 | JGI IMG/M metagenome (GOLD analysis project Ga0315914, IMG submission 203920) | Medicago polymorpha root nodule microbial communities from Los Angeles, California, United States - elongated nodules | ecosystem: Host-associated > Plants > Roots > Nodule | place: USA...
TTTCAGAAATTAATTTTCGTAAATTAATAAAAACAAAAAGTTACATAACATTTTTTGAAAATTTTTAAAAAATTAGGAAGTTTATCTTCAGATTTTTCTTTCAAAATTAAAAAATATATATTTTCAAAAATCTGGAAAAAAATTCAGAATTAAAAAAATCAAAAAATAAAATTTATTTTCCAAAAATTAGAAGAAAAAAAAAACTTTTGTTTTTTAAATTAAAAATATTTTTTCTAAAAAAATATGAAAATTAATTTTCGTAATTTACAAAAAAAATTCAAATTTTTAAAAATTTACATTTAAAGTTGTTGGAAAAAATTATTTAAAAAATATTTTTTGATTTTTTAAAATTTTGGAAAATTAATTTCCATATTTTTAAAAAAATTTATAAACAAAAAATACATTTTCCAATTTTAAAAATCAAATTTTAAATAATAAATGCCAATTCACCTGCCACGTGACACTTATGCCTAGTCACAGTGCGACACATCAGCTCCACAGTGCCACCTTGCAGCTTCTATGGGCCCAAGGACTTTTTTAAAAGTCAGAAAATTTTGTGATGATGGATTTCAAAAAAAAAAAATCGTAAGGACCAAAACTCAAACGAGACATATTTGCAAGGATCGGTGTAATATTTAAGCCATTTATATAACATGGAAATTATGAGAGAGAAAAATGAGTAAATTTATCACAGACATTAGACAATGATATAATATTTTATCAAAAATTATAAATGTTAAAGAGTTTGATTTTGTAAATGTAGAATTGTTTACACTCTTAATTAATCACAAACTATTTTGTTGCATATTATTATTGTCTTGCTCAATTTTGAAAAAGGGTTGAATATACTTTTGATTTCCATAAATACGAGTCATTTTGGTTTTAGTCACTATAAAAAATATTTTTGGTTTTTTGTTCTTACTACTTTTTTAGTTTTTGTAAAGTTTGTTCATATTATAATTACTTCCAGTAAAATGTGTATGATATCAATTTTAGTTTTTATTTACTCGGTATTGAAGGGACGAAAATCAAATGTTCTACAAATTACAGAAAACCAATTTCAAAGTAAATAAATTTTACAATGACTAAACTTTTTTGCAAAGACTACAGACAAAAATATTTTTTACAAAGCTAAAAGAAAGTTTTGTATATTTACACAACCAAAGTCATATCTTAGTAAGCATACTTGATTTGTAGAAAATAAATAAAATCTAAATTTTTATTTACAACAACTTATCCAATTAAATCAAAAGTTTTTTTTTCTTCACTTTTTCAAATAAGTTCAATTGGCTCAAAATAAATCCGAAGTTAACCATACATATGTTTGACTTTGTGGTGATAATTGTTGATTTTGAGTGAATTTATTCTGTTTAAAAGTGAGTTAAAGGTAAAATAATTAGTGTTTTAATACATTCATGCAAAATTAAGTTAAACAATAAATTTAAGTTTAAAAATCAATTCTAAAATCAAAATATACAAATTATAGTTTCAAGTAAAATTAATTACTTAGATAAAATAAAATTCTACTTGAAAGCAACAAAACATATTAAAATATATTTCCCACGTCTGAAATTAACTTTACCTCTTACAAGAGTGAAACCAAACATACACTCTATGATTTAACATAATAATAAAAAAGCAAATCTTATATTCGAAAGTTTTTTAGCTTGAGCTCTATCAATGCTCTTGGTGTGATGTAAACATTCAAGAAGTATTCTCTGAGTCCTAAGATGTTTTCAACAGGTCATCACCCCTAAAGTTAGTTTTTTTTATACAAAAAGCACATAGTACAAAGTTAGTTAATGAGTAGTTAATTAATTTCCTTAAAATAATTAATTTTGTCAAAAATTAATTAATACTCCATTACCATTATTATGTTATAAAAAAAAAAATAGTTGTAAAAAAAGGGTATTAAAGCAAGCAAAGCAGCGAAGTTTATCTTTTCGTGAAGCAAAGCACTCCCTTCTTGGAGTTCCATTCAACAATAAACAGATAAGACACAGCGTTCATTTTCTTCTATTTCTCGATCTCCTTCGCGATTCACGAGGTTCAATCTTTATCCTTCTATTTTTCAACTTTTACGTTTTTCGGTTTTCAAACTTGTATCAAATTTTCAATTATTACAGGTTTTTCTCTTTTCCCAAATTCCTTTGATTATAGATGATCGGAAACTGCATACAAAACTATCTGAAATTTAGGGTTCTTTTTAATTTCATATTAAAATTCAGGGCTCTTTTTAGTCAATTTTGTATGTAGGTCAATTTTCAATTCTCTTCTTGCTTTTCATGATTATTTCTCAGTTCATGTTTTTTTAATTTGAGAGATTGATGAAATCCTATTTCTAATTTGACCTTTTGTTTGATGCTGTTTGCAGGAAGAATGGCAAAGAGTTACTTCAAACAAGAGCATGATCTTGGTAAAAAAAAAAAATTTTTTTTTTGGTTGGTGATTTGGTTAATTTTATTGTGTTTGAGGAAGGTTGATTAATATGAAAATAAATGGTTTGTTTTGTGTACAGAGAAGAGAAGAGCTGAGGCTGCTAGGATTAGGGAGAAATACCCTGACCGAATCCCGGTGAGAGACTATGCTTTTCAATTTTTATGATTTTTATCTGCACCTATAAATGTATTTTTCTGTTTAAATTATGTTTTTTTATTTGTTATATCATTCATTTGATCATGCCATGATTTGGCGGGTATATGTAGCTGATTAATGTGTGCGGTCTTTGATGATCCAAAAACAACTGCCCGTGAAGAGAAACTAAGTTAATCTTGATAAATGTATGTTGGATGATTACATATTTGATGTTTGAGATTTCTTGTTGTTGATGTTGACTTGTGAAATTTAATTAAAAGAAATATTGAGTTTTAGAGTTGGGATAACTTTTTGTTTTTGTGAAGAGACATGTTCTATTAAATACCAATTAGAGGCAATTCATGTTGACTTATGTTTCTACTAGATGCCCACTGCACTCATGATACTTAAAAATGTACATTCCTGATAGATGATAGACTCTTGTTATTATGCTAAACTGTATCTTGATCTTCCTGAAGGTGATTGTGGAGAAGGCAGAAAGAAGTGATATCCCAAGTATTGACAAGAAGAAGTAAGATTTTGTTCATATTTTTCATGTAATCTGGAAATGTCACATTAACTGTTTCTAATCATATGTATGTCCCTTCAAAAGGAAAGAAAAATGTTATAGCAGATTTGATATTGTTTACATTATAAAAAAAAAGGGCAACCCGGTGCACTAAAGCTCCCGCATACGTAGGGTCCGGGGAGGGGTCCCACCATTTGGTGTATTGTACGCAGCCTTACCCTGTTTTTACACAAGAGGCTGTTTTCAGGACTTGAACCCGTGACCTTTCAGGCACATGACAACAACTTTACCGGTTGCATTATATTATTTATTATTTAATAACATAATGAACATATACTTTATAAGTGATATTGTTGGCCAGAACAAGAGGAAGGAGACAAATCATGGTTTTCTTGATTAATATTTCTGAATTTAGGATTTTTATCTCCTTTTGTATGGTTTAATCATTAAAAACTTACAAGTTAGAGTTTGTTGATTTAAAAGCTTAGCAGATGAACTTTTCACATAATCGACAATGGATTAGAGCCGTGTATCATGAAAGCCATGCTTATCAAGCTTCATTTAAAATTAAACTGTTTTCATCCGTTGCTTTATAATTAGCATACAACATGTTTTTTATTTTTTAAAGAATAGATATTTCAAACTGTGCACGGCATTCCTGTTTAGATTTTTAAGAATTTGGCATGCAATTTCTATTGTATATATTTTTCCAGTTTATGAGGTCCTGAACTTTGAATTTGATAAACACAATTTAAATTGGGTGTCTATTTTTTTATAAGAATTTGATTTATGTGTATGTCTGGTTTTTGTATAGCTTGACAGTCATGGATTTATATTTGCTTCTGTCAGATAACTATAATTTTTATGATGGACTAGGGATTATTTCTTGCAAAATTTTCACTGTGAAATTATTTCTGCCATCTGATGTATAAATTTTCAAGGTGTATAATTGGCATTTATCATTCATATGTCATCTGTCATAGCTATCAAACTGATTGAATTATTGTAGGTACCTTGTCCCTGCTGATCTCACAGTTGGACAGTTTGTCTATGTTATCCGTAAAAGAATTAAACTAAGTGCAGAAAAGGCCATCTTTATATTTGTGGACAACGTCCTTCCACCTACAGGTAAACTTTAGCAAGTTAAACATTTCTTTGCTATGATCCTTCAGTCTTTTAATTTAGAGCAGTATTAGCTGATCAGTTAATGGGATTCCTCAATTTTTGCAGGAGCAATAATGTCAGCCATATATGATGAGAAGAAGGATGAAGATGGGTTTCTTTACGTTACTTACAGTGGGGAGAACACCTTTGGAGATCTGATTTCCCATTAGCATATCATAGATTTACAGTATATGATATGTCGCTCCCTCATTGGCTTGTTCATAAATTCACAATGGTACTTAATAACAACAAACATTGTTCTCAATTGCCATGTACAGCTGCATGTAAATTATATTCTAAGAACATGTTTAATGTTGAAAAGTTTCCTGGTTCAGTCTTTCTACTCTTTTATTGATTGTTCATCATGCATATCCATGATGTACTTTGTTAATTGCAAATAGATACTTTCAAGTAGTTTTTTTATTGTTTCAATCAGAACAGAAAAAGTTGATAGAAGATTTTCCTCTCCAAATTTGTGAAATCAATGAACTGGTTTGTAACAATCACATGCATAACAAGTTTGCAGTGGTGGAGACATAGGAGATGATTTAAGGATTTATGGTTCCCTTGGAGGATAAAAGAACTTTCATTCTTTCGTCTTTAGATCCTCAACCCACTATCGAAATCCTTGAATGAAAACAATTAAAGCAATATCCTAATTGTATCCCTCTGCCAAAGAATCAAATCTCAGAGTTCTTTAGAAAGATTTTTCAAAGAGTGTTTGAGAGTAAGAGAGTGTAAAGAGAAGGTGTTTTCAATGAATTGAATATCTATAGGAAGGTATATCTATAGTTGGAGATTTTTAGAACAAATGAAAGCTGAAAAATGGTGAAAAATTACACTGAATCGATTCAGTCATTTAGTGAATAGATTCACAAGTTCAAAAACGAAGTTTGGGTTCATTTGAAGAATGGCCTAATTGGGATGAATAAATGAATCCTTTCATCAAAGGTGTGAATCGATTCAAATCTTTGTCTTTAAAAATCCCAATTGTCTTGTTGTGATTGAAGTTTAACAAACTGTATAAACTTAAGATTAAACTAGGGTTAACAGGTCTTTACCCCCTGTAATATAGGTCATTTTCGGTTTTCCCCCTGTAAAATATTTTTGTTTTGATTTACCCCCCTAATAGGCCAAACAAAAACCAATTTTTTTTTCTTCAAGAATTTTTTGTTTTTGTTTGGCCTATTAGGGGGGTAAATTAAAACAAAAATATTTTACAGGGGGTAAATCAAAAAAAATATTTTACATGGGGGAAAACCGAAAATGACTTATATTACATGAGGGTAAAGACTTATTAATCCATTAAACTATTATTCAATTAAGCATCACTCAATTTAAGGGTGTGCTTGTTGATGGGGTAGTTGGTTTACTTTGAATTTGAATAAGCTCATATTAGGATGTTTTTTTAATTAATTCAAACATTGATGTACATTTTGTGTAATTACTATTTAAGTTGTTCTATATGAAAATAGAAAGAAAAAAAAAAGTTTAATTGTATTTTTTGTCTTTCAGGTTTTACAATTGTGTGATTTTAGCCATCAAAGTTTAAAATGAATGATTATTTACCCTTTTTGCACTTACTAGTTTCTCATGTACATTTTGACAAAAAAAAAACTACATTTTGACCCCAAAAAATGCTGATGTGGTATTTCCATGTGTTCGTCAACGTGCCCATTCCGCCTCCACATACATCAAACTTCCATTCTTTTGAACTCTTAACACTTCCATCTTCACTCAGTGCTAAACGAAAGGAAATTCATAAAGATGAAATGTGGTGACTACTTGGTATGCTCGTACCAAGTACAACAGTTTTTAAGAGACCTTGCATCTTATTTTGACTTTGAATGCTCGTACCATTTCCAATAATACAATGTACAATCACGGTAGAATTGCTTTAAGGACTACAATAATACACGGCAAATCTTACACGTTATTGTGACATCACAGGTACCCACTACCCAACTCGAACACCAAGTGAGGACCAATCTTTAAGGATAAAATAATGGACACTCCTATTTGAATGCTCTTAGACCTGTCTAAAACTAAGCTTTTCACTTCATGTGTTAAACTTGTAAGAGAGTCAATTAAGATCGAAAGGCAATACTTACCTTTTTCTTTCAGATGATGTTATTAATTTTCACCAAATATAAAATAAAACATGAAGCCATGATGTTGGCTGGATTTAAATCTCATAAAGGATAAATATCTTCATCAGCGCACAAAATTCGCAATAAAAATGAACATGGCTTCCTCCGTGGACAACAATTCAAATCGAATAAAAACAAATATGGAAAGCTGAAAATGGCAGCTATCCATGTAACCTTGATTTATCCTGACCCCTATTCCTAACCAACAAAATCAATTACTGCTACAGCTTACGATGAATGGGTTGATAAATCTGATTAGTTCGGATGCCCGGATCCCTAGCTTCAGATCCACCTCACCACCACCCAACCAAAAGAAATCTGGAGTTAGTTTTACAATAGCTTCATCCAAAATCACCTGAAATCAACCCATAATATTCAATCAACAAAGGAAGAACTCGAAGGCTATTATTCTATAGATCAAGGATCACATTATCTAACTGGAAAAGAGACTGAATTATCATTTGAATGTAATGCAACAACAAAACAAATGTTTCAATTAATTAGCAGACCACATGCCTTCGAACATTATTCATAGGAAAAGAGATGTGCTAAGGTAGGTCTAAAATTTGAAACTCATACTCTCCGAGGAGTCTGGCTTTGGATTCATTTGATTCTAGTGAAGGTATATGCTCGCAGATCTTACAATAATTCAACTTACGACGAGCATCATGGTTCCACAATAAGTAGAAACAAGAAAAGAAGGTTCTTTACAGCAAGCTACATTCTTTCAGTTTTTACATGTACAAGGTAGAGAGTCTAGAGACTAACAAAAATCAATCTTGTAGAATTCAATGCAAAGGGTCAACTGTTAGTTTGTTACCAAGGAAAAAAAGAATCATAACTTGTAATCTGTAAACACTAAGTAAGCCAGTAAGAAACCCACTCAGCTTTCATTTTCTGTTGATCATTGATTGCATCAATTATAATACAAGTGCATCAAAAAAAAATGTTCAATTTGATAAAAAAAAAATAGTAATGATTATTAGCTTTAGAACAGGGTGAATGAGGGATTATTTCATTGTAATTGTCAAGATGAAATGTATTTATACACATATAATAAGAATTAGGATTCCAATAGGTCCATCTTTACCGGAATGTCTGTTTTCATGCCGATACAAGTCACTGCATTGTGCCCATATCCAGTTAACTCTGCTGATGTTTCCTCAGGAGCCAGCCTCACTGTAATTAATAACAAAAAGCATAAAAAGATAAAGGATTGACAAGGAGAACCACAATGATCATATGAGCATGGACTACAGCATACAATAAACATTTTCACATGATGGATACACTTCAAACATAAGTGGTACTGCAAAGTGATGGGTTTCAGCAAGCATGGATCTCCCAAACTTTCATGCAATCAGCCACTTAGAATTGAGACGAGGTAATGCATTAAAAATCAAAAACATCACTTTTTCAAAGTGATGTTTTTTACAGTCAAGGGTTTATGGTCACAGTTTGCCGATAATCTCAATTCTCATTTGCTGCAGTTTGCAGAAGATTAAGGTCGATAACTGAGACGAGGTAATGCATTAAAAATCGAATACAAAATGTAAAAAACATTTTCCAATGGTGAATATACTTTGAGTTGTAAGAAGTAGTGAACTAGTGATACAGAGTGATGGGTGTCAGCAAATATGGACCTCCTAACTTTCACTTCATCTAGCAAATTTCCTACATTATGTGCCATTCAGAATGCTCAGTTCACACCAAACCATTACATGGTCAAGCGTTTATGGGCTCATCACCTACACTTGTATTGCAGAAGTTCAAGGCAGAGAGGTCAGAAATAAGGCGATGTAGTGCATTAAAAACTAATTCAACCAAAGAGAATATCCACTTTTTCATATGTTACTAGTGAATATTTACAGTTGATTATCCAAAATTTACACTTTTGTGCATTGAACTTGATAGCCATTGTGCACCATTAGAGACCCATGGACAGCCATAACCTTATGCTCTAAAATATCTTCAACCCCAGATGAGAGACTTAAACTGCTTCTCCTAACCTTAGCTATCTTCTATGTTAACCAAATAAATGTCCATAACTCGTCTAAGACTTCCTGCAACACAGTCCTTAAGTTACAACTCTTCACCTCAAAGAAAAACTACAAAATTTCATTTTCTAGGAATCTTTGGTCTTTGTTCCTTTCACATCCCAACTTTTCAAGGCATACCTTGATTTTGACCCAGTTTGAACTTTAAACAGCACAATGAGGGACACATACTACATAAAGTCTAATTTAAGAATTAAATTGACAATTGGGTTGCAGCGCCTATGGTCAGTGAAATGTGTGATGGCAAGAGGACGAGACTCTTGCCACAGGGAGTCGGTAAGAAACAAGAATAGCTGTTAGGTTTCAATTTAATAAGCAAGCAAAATCCACATTGTACCCTGCTACAAGGAAGACATCAGGGAAGACATAGCATAGCCAGTGTTTTCCCATCCTGCCATACTAATGCATAATATTTCCTCATTATGTTCAATACGCAGAAGTTCATGTCTTCATGGTACTAGAGAAGGTTCATATTTGGCAGGGAAACCTCCATGACCAACTCTACTCAAACCCTCCTTCACTAAAATTGGCAATTACAACTACGAAGTGTTTGGATTCATGTTAGTTCTAGTCTCAATGCACGGTAGATACGAAGCTAGCATTAGTAGCATCCAGTAGACGTGTGGTGAGACGTCAATCTACCACGGAAACAAACACACTGTAAGGCACACAGACACAGGCCAGATTCTCAAATATATCAACTGGGTAGTGTTTGATAGTGAGAAGGGTCTCCTCACAATTCGTTTATATCCTAACAGCTTTTCTAACATCACTCTCTGCAAGAAAATGCTAACAGACTACACTGCTTTGCCAGCTCATTAAAAGCAGTGACACTAACAAAATAGAAAGGGGTGATGAAAATCAAATTGCCAAATCTACTGACCCAATTGACAAAAACTAAGCAAAGGACACCAGATAAAAAGCATAATCAATTCCACATATACTATATGCTACTATTATTGGTTACAATCTAGACTGTCATAAAATACTCACTACACCTTGGATTAGGCCCAAACGACCTTGACCGAGTTATAACACCTCAAAGATACTCAGCCCATGATCAATACACTCCGTTCGCTTTCCCATCACTCGCAATGAACGATATAGAGAAGAGGCCTAGAAGAAAACCTAAGACCTTCATTCGACCTAAACCTTGAACACCCTGACCTTTGAGCACAGTCAACTGCCAGCAGATGTCATAAAAGTTCTACCCTAGAACACAATCTATAGGATAATTCAACGCGATACCATAATGTTCAACAAGATTTTATTCACCACAATTACCCTATTCTTCTCTAAAGAAAAAAAACAATTACCCTATTCTTAAAAAACTCATGATACAACAATGTGCAACTAAGGCTCTGTTTGGCATGCCATAGTTTTCACCTTATAAGCTCATATGAACAAAAAAGACCCGTTTATTAAAAGTCATTTTCTCACGAGCTTATAGCTTGTTTTTCCTAACTTATACTGTTTTTTGATAAACAAATATAAGTAGCTTAAAGCTTATCAATTTTTCTCTCAATTTTATCCATGTCATCTTAATTAAAAATAAATAAATATTAATTAAACATATTTTTATATGTCATTTCATATTTATAAAGTACCGCTAATTTTATATCTCCTACAAGCTATCACTATCCCAACCTAAAAAAATTTTACGTTGTGAGTAAAACAAAGAAATCTTACAGTTGAATTTCTTTTTAGCTATAGCTCCATTGTTGAGCGAATAGAGAAAGTTTCTCACAGCTTCAGCATTGAACCGAGCAGTATACTGCAAACAAAAACAAATTACATTATAATCCAAACAAAGCCACAAAAGAATTAACAAAATAAAAAAAAACAAAAAACACATAACCTGAACAACAACAACGTAGTACTTAGAATTATTTCGATCAGAACAATCAACAACATTTGCAGGTGCTTGCGTGTTAACTAAAACAATGCTTTTACAAAGATGATGAATCGATGCGGCGTTAAGAGCATCGCGACGAGCTTCGAGAGGCCAATCGTAGTAATCGGAAGCAACCCTTTTGAAGGAGAAGTCGTTAACGTTGTTGCTGCGTAGAATGGAAGAGAGGCGAGAAACTGTTTCAGTTTCAGTTTCAGTTTCAGTGTGAGTGTGAGGGTCGTTGATGAGAGGTGGAAGATGAGAATTTTGTTCTAGTTTTGATATGCGTTGGAGGAGCTGGGTTTGGACTCGTTCCAATTCTCCAAGGGCTTCTTCCATTTTCTTAAGGATCTTCTAAAATCGATCAGTTTTGAGTTATCAAGTTTTCACAATCCAAGGGCTTAGTTTTCACAATCCAAAACCTTTTTTTTTTTTTGTTTTCCAGGGCTAGAATTTACATAACTGGGGTGTCCATAGTTCGAACACCTCGATTCCTGCGTATAATAATATATTTATCTACCAATTGAGTTAAGCTCGCAGGATCAATCCAAAACCATTTTAAAACATAAATATTCATTATAAATGTGTCTTAACTCTTAATTAAGGGGTCACTTAATTAATCCACAAACATAAATGAATGGTATTTTTTTTATGGGATAAATGAATGGTATTTGGTCACACATATAAAAAAAAGCTTTATTATTTTTTTTTTGAAAAAAAAAAATCTTCCTATATATTAACTTTTCGTTTTAATCCTTCTAAAAAATTCTTCAACTTTTAATCTGTATAAAATTTTCAATCACTACTTTTGGTTTCTATTTTTAAGTTAATTTTTGCATTTTTAATGAAATTGTGCACAAATGTGTGGAATATCATAAAAAAACTTTTAAAAAAAATAGAATTTTTAACAAAACACAAATTAAATATGAATTTTTAATCATAAAAAAATATTAAATTCATGTTTTGTTAAAAAATTATAATTTTTTTTGTAGAGATTCTTATAATATTATGAATTTTTATGCAAAATTTTATTGAAAAATACAAATTCATCATATGAGTTTACTTTAAAGGAGAGACCAAAAGTAAAGATGAAAATTTTTTGAGGGACTAAAAGTTGAGGAAATTTTTTAGAGAGACTAAAAGTTGAGGAAATTTTTTAGAGAGATTAAAACGAAAAGTTGACACATTTACAGGGACCAAAAACATATTTAACTAATCATTTTATTATCAATTTCTTTTTTATTATTAGAAAATTTATTTTTTTGTGTGCGCTCAGATACTATTCATTTATGTTTGTGACCATAGTAGACTTTCTTGTTAATCCATATAATTAGGTTTGAAAAAGAACTTAAGTAATGCAAATATATAATGTATTTATTTTGTAGTAATTTTAATAGTGGTTGAAAGTGGTGGTTTGTCGGCAAATGACTCTTATAGTGGTGAACAATGGTGATTGGAGATGGTCGGAGTGGTGGTTGACGATGTTCAAAGTTGTGGTTGGTGGTGGTCGAGGTTGTACTTGGTGAAAGTCAAATTGATGATCAACTGTGAATGGATTGGTGATCAACGATCGAAATGGTCATTTTCTATTTTCCCCTTTCTCAAATATATCATGAAATTTTCATATTCATCCACCCAAAATAGAAGCCACGTCGAAGATTCACGAGCACATGTAGAACATTTTTCTTGGTTTGATACATGTGTTTGTTGTTCTACAAACAACACTGTCACCACTGTCTTTCATTCCGGTTTATTTTCTTTCCCTTTTCAAAGCTCCCTCTGTTTTTCCCTTTCTTGATTGACTGTATTTTTTTCTAATTTTGTTCTGGGGGTGTTGTGTGGAATTTAGAAAAATGTCTTGGATTAAATGAGATAATTTGTGTCTAAAAAGGGAGAATGGAGGTTTGAGGTTTCTTTGATTTATCTTTACTTGATAAATGGGTGTGGGAGGATGTTGGGGGAGAGGGGAAGTATGTGGTATAATGCGTTTTGTGCAAAATATGGAGAGGATGAGGCCAATTATGTGTTGGTAGAGGAGAGAGTTCAGTGTGGTGGCAACACTTGCATTGCAATCGAATGCGGGGTCGTTTGTTAGATGTTAGGTGGCTGCCGGATGATATTATTGGACTGGTGGGGGGATGAGGCTTCTACTTTATTTTGGAAGGACTCGTGGTTAGATGGTGTATCTTTTGATGTTAGATATGCTAGGTTGTTTGATCCTGTTGTTAATAAATTATCTACAATTGCAAAGATGTTTTTTTGGGGTGGGCATCGAAAGGTGAGGCATGTGAGATTGTTTGCGTGGGGGAAGAGGTTGGTGAAGGAGTGTATGGAGCAGCAGTCACTTGTTGTTTTGTAGGTTGGTGTGACTGACAAGTGGATTTGGAAGCTTCATTTTTTCCATCTATAAAAAGTTAAAAGTGCTTATAATCTTTTGACAACTTCTGAAGTTGGTGTTGATGACCGTTTTAATCAAGTTTTGTGGCATAAGCAAATTCCACTTAAGGTCAATATTTTTATTTTGCATTTGTTCCTAAATAGATTAGCAACAAAAATGAATCTGTTTAGGAGAAACATTTTAGATTACAATGATTCTTTGTGCACAGCTACTTGTGGCATTGTGGAGGATCAACACTATTTGTTTTTTTTACTTGTACTTTCTAAAGCCAACTTTGGCTTTTATATCGGGTTGGCTAGATTTTTCAACGGCTCTTCATGACTCGTTAACTGAGCATTTTACTCAGTTTAGAGGTCTTGGGAGCTTCTCCATAAGTCTCGTCTGACTTTTAACTTAATTTGGATTTTAGTTCTTTTTATTATCTGGAAGGATCATAATAGGATGCATTTTCCTCATAAGACGGAACAACTTTCCTCGTTATTGGAAAATGTTGAACTTCAAGCTTATTGGTGGCTAAAATCACATTGTGCCCTTTTCGGTTTTGAGTACATAGTTTAGAGATTGACTCCTATGTTATGCTTTTAGGCTATAACATAATATTTTATTTTCTTTTGACTATTATGTAGTAGTTTGTCTGTGTTTTATATGCTTAAACAATGCCCTTGAGGCACTTATTATCATTTTCCTATTGTTTTTTTAGTTTATGATCCTATTTAAAAATTTATAAATAGTCTAGGATGTACAAATTAATCAAGCACCCAATTAGCATTAAATATAATATATTTTTAAAGAGTTTTGCTAAAAGACAATCTTTATGAATGTGTCTTTTAACAAGTTATCTTACAAACATTTGCTGAAATACATTAACTAATTTTTATGAAAGTGTCTTTTAGCAAGTTATAACTAAAAAATTGATAATGACATCTTGAAATGTGAATTGTTAAAAGACCTGCGGCAAAACCCATTTTTAAAAAGTAAATTAAAGCACAAATATCCAATTTCCAAATTGCAAGATCAAATGACAAAAGCACACGTATATAGCCCACTGTTTCAGTGTTATTCGGTCCGACTGTTTTCCAAACCAGTATCTTTTTCTTTTCTTCCCTTCACAGTCCAGTGTGTTACTTCACAGTTCACACACACATTTCTATTTCTTCTTCTTCTTCTTCTCACAGACCACACACATTTGCTATTGATATACCTGCAACTAAGAAATCATCATCATGCATAAGAGCGGTTCTGCTTCGACGTTAGGCCCAGACGGCCTAGACTTAACCCAAGCCTTCTTCAAACCCATCTCAAACGCAGCACCACCATCACCCACAAAGCGTCACAACAAGATCTCCGTCATCGGCGCCGGCAACGTCGGCATGGCCATTGCTCAGACCATCCTCACTCAAGACCTCACCGACGAGCTCGTCATCGTCGATAACAAACCCGACAAGCTTCGGGGCGAGATGCTCGATCTTCAACACGCTGCTGCTTTCCTCCCCCGCGTTAAGATCAACTCCTCCGTTGAATACTCTGTCACTGCCGGCTCCGATCTCTGTATTGTCACCGCCGGTGCAAGACAGATCGGTGGTGAGTCTAGGCTTAATCTTCTTCAGAGGAATCTTTCTCTGTTCAAGACGATTATACCCCCTCTGGCACGTTACTCGCCGGAAACGGTTCTGATCATCGTGTCTAACCCCGTTGATGTTCTTACCTACATCGCATGGAAGCTTTCTGGGTTTCCTTCTAATCGGGTCATCGGGTCGGGTACCAATTTGGATTCATCTCGGTTTCGGTTCCTCATTGCTGATCACCTCCAGGTCAACGCTCAGGATGTTCAGGTCATTCTCATTTTCTTTTTATTTTTTACATTTTAGGGAAGTGCTAGATTTTGTTGTGATTTTTACATTTTAGTGAAGTGCTAGATTTTGTTGTGATCTTGCATTATGATATGTTAGATGAATATTTTTTACTGGGATATGTTAAATGTTTGAGTTATTTATAGGAGGGAATTACTATTTTCGACCTATAGGGATCAAACAATTTAGTGTCAAATGACAAATTAGTTCCGGAAACACTGTGAATCGATACTTGAAAATTGTTTGAAACTAACTCAAACACCAACATATGTTGCCATTTGGAGTAGAAGTTTTTAGTATTCTTCGTACTCATTGAGACAGTGACTTAATCGGTGTCAGTTGACAGTTTGACATAAAAACAAGGGAAAAGAAATATGCTTATCTGGAAATGTTTGTTTTGCCTTGATTTTATCGAGTAGACACCAATTAAATTAGCGTCTCAGCCATTAGAACAAGAAGGGCTACAAAATTTTACTTCCGGAAGATGTCTTCAATCGTCATGATTTTTAAGTAATGGTCCATCTGGGACATAGAACATGCCGGTTTGTGAAATTAAACAACATTATAAACTGCCGAATAGAGATCAATATAAGTTACAAACAAATTATTAGATACATGCTGAAGTTAAATGTCATAACGTGTTAACTCAATATTTCTGATCTGTTAAACCACAAAATGACTGAATTGATTGAATTGATTGACGATCTTTAAGTTCAAGGACTAATTTTCATTTCATGTAATTTGGGACCAAAAGTCTCATATTTACAATTTTGAGGATGATCTAAATGTTTATTCACTCTTAATTTAATGGTTGTTTGAAATGAAAAATAAAAGTAATGACTTTTTGATGATTTCCTTGTTCACTATAGAAAGTGAGAAAAGGTTGAAGTGTGAAATAAAGTGTTATTGGTGCAGGCATGCATAGTAGGGGAGCATGGGGATAGTTCAGTGGCATTGTGGTCTAGTATTAGCATTGGTGGTATTCCTGTGCTGAGTTTTTTGGAGAAACAACAGATTGCTTATGAGAAAGAAACACTGGAGAATATACACAAGTCTGTCATAAACAGCGCTTATGAAGTCATCAGTCTAAAAGGCTACACTTCATGGGCCATTGGGTACTCGGTGGCTAGCTTGGCGCGTTCCATTATTAGGGACCAAAGGAAGATTCACCCTGTGTCTGTTTTGGCCAAGGGCTTTTATGGCATAGGTGACGTTGAAGTGTTTTTGAGCTTGCCAGCACAGCTTGGAAGAGGAGGGGTGCTTGGTGTAACCAATGTGCACATGAATAAAGAAGAGGAACAAAGGCTTAGGGATTCTGCTAAGACCATCTTAGAGGTTCAGACTCAGTTGGGTATTTAAATGTGTCCATCTAACAGACTCACTAACTATGGTTTTCTTTGTCTTTTACATTTCCCATGGTTTTCTTCCACCGCAAGTGTTTTTTGCTTAGTACTTGCTTGCATCCAAAATGGTGGCTGAATTCGGATCTTGTAATATGGTGTGCTTTGTAGTATATGGTATTACCAGTCAAATTTCAAGTTCTCTGTAATAATATTACTCTTTGTTCCTCTTGTTAGTTCACCACGTAGGGTAGTTTTTTTAGACAAACCACGCAGGGTAGTTTAATGCAAAAGTGAAATTAAATTTTGTTCATTGGACTTGACTTCTACAATATCGTAAGGGAAAGAAAGGAATTATAATTAATGAACATAAATAAACTAGAGTAATTTTAATAATTTATTATAGATGAAAATAAGGATGACAATATTACGCTTATCCAAAAAGAAAAAGGTTGATAATAATGTTACAATTCTAATCCTTCATTTGAAGTATATTTTACCATATTGTCTCATGTTATGAAATAGAGTGAAACATGTAAACTATGTTTTCTCCGTCGGTAAAGAGAGTGTGATCTTTTATTTTTGACAGCCATAAAGTTTATTTTGGAAATGGCTAAATATTTCACTGTTCCAAGCTTAAGTAATGCCAAGAGTAAAACAAGAGTTATGCATATCAGTAGTGTCTTCTACACCAATCAAGCTGCCCAAGACACAAGCTTTTGTAAGCGGGCATACTATTGTTATATCACAAGAGGAGGAATGCTAGAAACACTTTGGAGTCATACACGTAATCCAACCCAGACCCGTTTATCTGTTGCCTGCTACAAAATTAACCATAGCACACATATGCCACCACCATCCAATTGAATTAGGAGAATAATTGACTAAAATCATGCTACTTCCTCCAAATGATTGTAACAACTTGCCAAAACAAGCTGCCTAAACATAACAGAAAAACCAAACTGCAAAATCACACTATTAAAACCAGACAGAAAACCATAATTTACTCCTTATCACTCTCCATTGTCCTCCCAGACACGTCATTGCAAGAATAATTAAAGCCTTTAACCTTTGTTTTCATCTTGCACCACGAAGTAATTTTAATTAATCTAATGATATCGTGGTGTTACAAGAGGGTTAAATAACATGAGATATAGCACAAATTTGTATTTTGTCATTGACTAATTTGGCATTTTATAATTTTCAAATTTTCTAGTGCAATATTTGTCATTGTACTATCCATTTTGATTGATTGATTAATTGTATAAATTATTATGTTGTGGCTTGTTCGTATGTAGAATTGTTGTAGTTCTCCACATTCTTGAACTTTAAATAATTAAATGTATGTACTATCAAATTTATTTATTTACACAATGAATCCATGAGGCAATCTTCTATAGTCACAAACACAAATGAATAATATTTGGTCACACACATAAAAAAGTTATTTCTTGAATTACTAAATCATTTTATTTTTCAAATTTTTTTCATTGTTAGAAAAAATATTTTAACGTGTGTATGCCCAAACACTATTCATTTGTATTTGTAACTATAAAAGAATTCCTCATGAATCCAGTCATTAAACACTTCATTTTCTCATTCACGGTAGGAAAAAGATACTCTACAAAGGAGAAGGGGTGTGGAAAGAAATCAGAAAGTGTAGTAGCAAGCCCAAATTACAATAAAGGGTGGAAAATCCAACTCACTTTAATAAAATAAAAAAAATAAGAAGGGAAAGTTTTCAAAACGAAGTCGTTTGGCCTGTGATTGCACTTGCAGTAACATAAACATTAAGCAATAATCAAACAGAAATTGAAAAAAGAAGGAAGAAGAAGAAGAATCGAAGCAATAACCATGGCAGGTAGATTGACAAACGTAGCATCACAAATCTTAGGCGGAAACGGCGTCGTTCACCGATCTGTAGCTTCATCTCTCCGCCTTCGCTCCGGCATGGGTCTCCCCGTCGGCAAACACTACGTCCCAAACAAACCCGTTCGTTTCTCTTAACCTAACCTATTCAATTCAATTTTCTTAGAATCACGAAAATTAACCTCAATTTTCCAATTCTGGTGATGTTTTTTTTCAGCTTCCGATGAATGAAGAACTTACATGGGACAATGGTACTCCATTTCCTGAACCTTGTATAGATCGCATTGCTGATACTGTTGGAAAGGTAACTATTTTTCACCTTATGGATTTAAATGTTGTAATTTGAAATATGCATCAAGTTGATGATTTTTTTGGTTTGAAATTAGTATGAAGCATTGGCTTGGCTTTGCGGAGGATTGAGCTGTTTTGCGGGTTTGGGATTATTGGCTGTGTGGAATGATAAAGCTTCCAAGACACCATTTGTAAGTCAACTTGCTTGCTCTTGATTATTGGGATTCAGTTAAATTTTGCCACTATTGGTGTTTTTGCTGGTTTTGATTCTGTAGTATTTGTTCATTAAATGCTATGTATAAGATTGTTCATTAATATTAAATTATTGAGTTTTATAATTCGTTATCGAAATTTATGGAATTAGAGAAGAGGATGTGAGTTTGAAGAACTTAATAGCATAGAAACACAAATGAATCAATGTTTTTGATGGCAGAAGGTCAGGATCCCGCCATATAAGCATATCATGGTGGGTACCCCTTCACAAATTAGCGGCTTTCAAAAAATTCACCATGCCATTCCACCATTGCCGCCATTTAACAACATTGAATTTAACAGAGACTTGTGTGAGCGGAGGCTTATGGGTGAGTACCGAGTAGTGTACGACAAGTAATATGTGTGCTAAAACTGAGGTAATGAACAGATACCCGTGGTGGAAAACACTGCTTGGCTAGAAGGGATGCTGATGAGTAGTTGGTTACTGGTTGGTTTGAAACAAAGGTCAGCTCAGCTTAGCAAAATGAATGAGTGCATGATTGCGTAGAAGGGTTTCAAACTCTTACCTTTCTGGTGCCTAACATTGAGGGGTATCAATAAAGTGTGAAAGAAGGATTGGAAAACTGAGATAGTAGGGGAAATATATGTATTTTTACTTGTGTTAAATTTTGCGCTACGTGATGGACCTTATACTGGCCTTGGGTAGGTTGGGGATTTCCAATCCAGCACTAAAGTGGGGGGGTGCTATTAAATAGTCTGTTATCTCGTAGGTTGGGGCACCTTGTTTGATGCATACTCATAGAGTCATAGAAGTACAAATAGTTGAGTTACAACATAACTTTTTAATTTGTTCCCTATTTGGTGGTTGATGCACATGATGGGTTGTTTTGAGTGAGGGAAAAGGTAGAATGGATGGAGGAATAGAAGGGGGTTGGGGGAGTGAAAAAGACTTAAAAAAATGAGCTATTAAGATAAGGATTTTTCTAAGATAATATTGTGTGTGAGAAAAACTTGTCCCCTGAATAATTAAGTAAGAAATTTTATTTTTATTGTCATGTGTTTCATCTTTTGTTTTGTTCCGTCTCCTGACTAATTCTAAAATAAAACATGTATTATTGTTTTGTCTTCATTATTTAGAAAATCAAATAAAGGGGGAGCCTTGGTGCAACGGTAAAGTTGTTGTCACGTGACTGAAAGGTCACGGGTTCAAGTCCTGGAAACAACCTTTTGTGTAAAGGGGGAGCCTTTTGTTCAAGGATGCGTACAATACACCATAATGGTGGAACCCTTTACCGGACCTTGCGTATGCGGGAGCTTTAATGCACCAGCCTGCCCTTTTCTATTTAGAAAATCAAATGCATCCCATGTTTGTCAAATATTCCTAGGTTTTACCTAGGACTGACTGGAAAAGCAGTAGACATGTAAAATATGATATCTTAATTCTTAACATAGAAGGTGCGATATTGCCTATCATACACAAGAGTTTATAAGAATAAGAAGTTTCAAGCTGGGGATTGTAATCAATGAAAATGAGAGATACATATTATTTATATAACCAGTTGCATATTTTTTTATTCTATGTATTATCATGTTCACGTGAGCGTACTCTTATGTTGTATTCATGCCTCGCAATGGCACCTGAAGTTATACTGTAGAACTTAAAGTGACTTGCTGTGATAGTGAATGGTAATCTTTTCTCAACTACCATTTCGACCCATTGGTTGTTAAGAGCGTGATCTAGATTGTGAGATTGTAAGATTTCACGTGTTTTTCTCCCTCCATCGTGTGGGAGCAGCACAAAAATCGTTGGAGAGGCCGGAGCGCTGAGCATGCAGAGGAAGATCTGGAATTGAGGGTGCAACGTTTTCTCTTGAGCAGGTTTCGCACATGCTCACCCTCGATTTCGCACGTGGTGACCCGAGAGAACAGCTTTAACCCGTAACAACCCGCACATTTACAACCTATTTCACCCGTTTTTGATTCGGAAGTCGACCCGGTTCTAAACATACACTTTTTTTGGGGACTGTGGATTTTAATTGAGTAATTACTTCCCAATTTGGGAACTTCTTATCTATGGAACTCTCATCTTTGCAGTTGTCATTCCGTGGTGGGAATTAATAAAAAAATTCTATAATTTATGTTTAGGTCAAGCTCTCTCGCTATGATTAAATCAATAAAAAATCGTCTTTTTTTAGGATAATCATGTTAAGGTTATTTTTCTTAGTTATTTCTATAATTTTGTCTCTTCGGTGGGATCTTACAACCCTACAACTTACGCTCTTTTTATAACCAAACGATCTTTGGTGGGATCCTGAGTTTGACGACCATGATTCCAAACAATGTGCCCCCTAAAGCATCTCCCAGCACCTAAGTAACAGCTCTACAATCTGGACATTCACCTGGGAATTGTAATACTAAATTTCAAACTTTCAGTTGAGTTCATTGCAATATGTAGCAACCAAGGGCAGATATTTTGTTTTGTCAGTTCAGTCGCTCTGTAGTATAGCTGAAGGGTTTATTTTGATGGGGTTTCTGGGTTTCAGCTGGGTTATTGCCAGATTTGGTGCATCAGCTAGGATTGTTGGGATTTTGAGATCCCTGCAAAATGAGTTTTGAATTAGGCTAAGGATCATTCAAGCTGGCAAAACACTAGCAGAATCACATATTTCTATTGTAACAACATCATAATTGCCATTAGAGCCGCGCATCACATTGAAGATGTGATTGAATGCTTCAAATTAAGAAATATTCTATAAATATTTTGTATGTTTTCTAGGGAATAAGCCAGATGGCTATCAAATTATGAATTGTGATTATATGTTTGTGTATTTGGGTCTGGTTAGGTCTGCTCTAACACTTTCTCGGTTTGGAAGAAAAGAAAATAAACTTGGTACAGGCAGCATTGACTTTGGAGTCAGGGAAATTGAAATCCACAAAACCTGGCACAATTTCTTAATTACTTAAACATATGTTTCTTTTGATTTTGAACACCAATCTGTTTAAAAATATAAATATGTCATTAGATCATCAACCTGATTTAAACCAACTTTATCAGGCTGCGCAAAATAATTTACCAAACCTGATCTAGCCTGACCCAGCAACATTACATCCTTGCATTTAAATAGTATCAACAACTACCATATGGTAGTGTTCATTGCAACTGTGTTTAATTCAGTAGCAAGCTGGAAGCCGGAAATATAGCTGCTGATTATATCCAACTTTGCCTGGTAGAGTTACAACTGACCTACAACATAAATTTAGATGTCTCGTTAAGTCGCATATTTTTCCCATGTATGATTATTATATCTAAAAGGTTTGATGCTTGGATTCTAATTAGTTCTGCCATAAGTAATTAATCAAAAAATTTAACATGGACACGTGTTGGATCTATTGCATAATGTTTGCTTTATATATGGTGTGTTGGCATAGCAGCCTCAGTAATTGCTGTTGTTCATTCTTGGCTCTCTTCCATCCAGTTGATCATGCCGCAAATCTTTACCTTCAGATAATCCTAGTCTAGTTCTGGTTTCTCAACCATTGTATGGCAATAACGGTTTTACGTGTATATTGTTTATGGATTACATAATCTTTTCTGCTCCTTGTATCCTTGTCATGGTCCATATAACCTCCATGATTCCCAATCGAATTCATGCTTATACTCAAGTCTATACTGTCTATGTTTTTTTTTTCTTCTTCATTATTTGAAGCTTTACATGCATGGCTACTTTCCCCAAATATTTAGCAATTAATGCTGATTGATTTTTATATTATTTTGTGTCAGGCACCTAAAGTTTATCCTTATGACAATCTGCGAGTGGAGCTTGGTGGTGAACCATAGGTAGATCCAAGGCAATAATGGGATTTGAACTTGTTTTATATCTTGTTCTTTTCCGTTCATTTGTACTTTTGTGTTGTTTGAAATAATAGATCGTGAAAGACTTGCTGAAACCAAGTACAGGAATCGAAGAGCCGAATCTGATTTATTTCTTTTTTTCATCATTCTCATGCTTCTGGTGGCTATAGTGAGTTGGCCATTATTCTGTTCAATTTATGTCATCTTTATGGAACTGAGGATAATCTTACAAGATAAAAAAAATAAACCTCCCAATATTATTTTGGAAGTATGCATCCAGAAAAACCACCAAATGATTACTAGAAAAATCAAATGACTATTACTAGAAAAATAGTTATTATTGTGTTACAATGTAATACTTGAAAAGTTCTTTTAATGCTTGGGCATTTTTCTTTCTTCGTGTTATGCAATATATATTTTTCTACGCAGAATGCTTGGACATTTTCTAAACTAATGAAAAATCTTATTCAAACAATAATATAATTGAAGTGTTTTAATTTGTTTTATGAAAAATATTTCCAATTTTTTTCTCTAGAAAACAAAGCCAAATTAAGTTTACACTATCTAGATTTCTTTTCTTTTTGACTTTTTTTT
>Ga0315914_1003802_pt1 | contig 22762 bp, 8 predicted proteins | sample MpolenodulesMG_FD_203920 | JGI IMG/M metagenome (GOLD analysis project Ga0315914, IMG submission 203920) | Medicago polymorpha root nodule microbial communities from Los Angeles, California, United States - elongated nodules | ecosystem: Host-associated > Plants > Roots > Nodule | place: USA...
ATTCATCATAATAAAGAATTATATATTTTTAATGCAGTATATACATATTTTATGAAAAATGTGGAGGGGGTAGCCTCTATAGGTCCCTGTAGTCCCTCCGCCACTGCCATGAATGGTCTATGGTTGGATCATGTACATTTTAGACCCCTTTATTTTACTTTTATTTTTTTTAAACCTTTTATTTTACTTTTAACTGCAAAAACTTCCTCCTATTTTTCATCAGTTTCTATTTTCAAATGGTTGGATTGTAATGCAAGAGATGGGGGCTGAATTAGTTGATAATTTTCTATAGTTAATGCACTATACAGAGGGAAGAATGGAAAGAAAGAGTCTCATTTAATTTGATTAACAACAACGTCGTTGTGTATTTGGTTGGAGTGTAACGATATTATTTTCTGCGGAAAAGTTGTCAATACTGCAGAGGTTATAGATCAAATTAAGCGATTGTCATTATAGTGTGGTTTATTTGTGGGAAGGTAGAAATAATATTTTGTTTCCTCAAATTGGTGAGTTAATCCACTCACTTGTCTCCAATGTATTTGATTTTTTTTTTTTTTGACAGAACCAATGTATTTGATATAGACTTGTTGTAATAGGTTTTGAGTATCCTTGAACTCCCTTTAAATAATTTTTTGGCTATAAAAAGAAAAAAAATTGTAAGAAAAAAGAACACCGAAAACAAATTATAAACAAGAAACAAGTTTTAAAACATATTATTAAACAAGAAGCAAGTTTTATTTTGGTAGAAACAAGTTTAAAAAACAAGTCAAAAATGATAATCAAATAATTTTTTTTTTAGGGGAAATGTTCTTTTGAAAGTAAGCTGAGGAAGAGGAATATATATTGTTTTTTTATCAAAAGGAAGAGCATAAATTTTTTACTAAAGTGTTATATTTTTTATTTGAAAAAGTGGAAGGGGTGAGAAAATGATATTGGTGTGATTATTTCAATTAGTTTTTATTTTATTTTATTTTATTTATAAAAGAAGGAGATCAGTTCAATTAGTTGCAAGTAGAAGATGATTGACATGATATTAATCATAATGTATTTGGCATTATGAATTTGATCTCATCCATAAGGCTAAGTTTACTAGCTGATCATCAAATTAAAAAGGAGCTGAATGGAAAGTAAGAAAGCATGCTCAGGAATTAAAGGAAGATAGGTCTAAAGGTTATGTTACACAAAGTGATATTAGGTTGGCATTAAAATAATATTTATGCTTTGTAAGTGCTTCCAATTATCCCTAACGACAAAGATGATGCACCAATTAACTATGAAAGGACATTTGTGGAGAATAAAGATGAGCACTTAAGATTTTAAATATTCTTATCTTTTTTACTTCTTTTAGTTTTAGAATGTTTGTGAGTTCCCTTAAGTCAAGCATTATCTTTAATTTGAAGATTCCTCCATCTCTCTTGAAGACTATGATTGGTCAACTTGCAAGGACTAATTGGTAGAACACACATTATCTTTTCAAATTTTGGACAAGAACTGTGATGGAGCAACTCTAAGATTGTATTTCACTAATTGCACAGCTAGTAATTAATAATTGAGCAAATGTCTGTTTGATCGATTAAAAGGTAGTACTAGATAAAATAACATAAGATAAAACAACACCGCACAAACTTTTAAAGTATTGAACAACGATTTGTCTTGTACGATGTTTGATGGACAAAAAACTATTTTAGCAACGTATTTAAGATAAAAAGTTGTGTTGTGATTTAATAAGAGCAAAAATTCCACTCTTTGTCTAGTCTCTTGTCCCACAATTTGTCCAATCCCATAAACATTTTACAATTAAACATAGTACATTTGAAGTTGTGCTATGTCCAGAGCTTGTGCAAATCAGTCTCTATTGAAACACTCTTTTAAGTTTTTTTTTGTGAATTTAAAATATGGATGCTGCTAACTGGTATCCCCGAGACACTGGTTAAGGAACAATATAATTAATGCGTCTCATTTAATTTACCTTTTTAAAGTGAAAAGTTAGTCAACTTAATTAAAATAAGAAAACATTGCATTTAATACTCTATAGAAAGATAGCTACACAAACACAACACAACACCCGATTCCTCATTTGTTTTTCTCGTGAATGTGAACTTTTTTTGATTTTTTTTTTTAATCCATTTGCATCCTTTCATATCAACAATTTTCTTCCTATAAATTTTACTCTAACAGATTTATTTTCCGCGCATTTTCTTTAATAATTTTTTTCTTTCAAACCAATTCAAGGGAAGCCTATACTTAAACCAGTTTTTTTCCATGAATTTGTGAAAAATTCTATTGTTTTTTTTATAAAAGTTGTAGAAATAATTAAACTAAGACAAGAAATTATAAAGTCCAAAATAAATTTGTAATTCCAAAGATAAAACATGTCATATTAAAAGAACAAACATTATGATCAAATAAATTAAGTTGATATTCCACTATTGATGCTGATTTTTAAAGGGTATTGAATACAAACCTTTTATATTTTAATTAAGTTGACCAACTTTGAGATTAATTAAATGGGACACATTAATTATATTGTTCCTTAACGGGCACTTGATAGCATTGCCTTTAAAATATTATAGTCTTTAGATATATAGAATGACGCAACACAACTGTGAAATGAATTGAACACCAGTATTAAACTTGTCTACATTACAGTTAATGCACAATTAATAAATTCAGATGATCATTACATTAATTACTGTATTTCATACTTGTTTACTTTTATTAATATCAAATTGATCTCCATAATAATAAAATAAAACAAAATAAAATACTTGTTAACTTTTGTGTAATCATGCCATAACATGGTCGTTGTGTAAATCTTTTTCATGTATGAAATATGACTCTCGGAGTCATATATTTTAATCAATCAAAAACATCATTAACTACATGCATGATTATTGGAGACATGTATGTCATGTGACTGATTATTATATATGTTAGAAAAATAAGTGATCGTAAATTTTAATCTTTTTTTTTTCTTTCTTGAATGTCAAATATTAGTTATTAAATTAATATTTACTCATTCGTTCGTATTTGAACTCAAGACTTCTAATTCCTTGATCTTTAGCTCAGTTCAGTTGAGCTACTTTGCCCTCCATCAAACTCATATTACATTTATATATTACTAGCGTTCAGGAGGACACTCCTTGTCTGTGTATCCGTTTTTTTTTACTACGCTAACGTGTGTAAATTATAAACAATGTTTTTTTACGAATTTTTGATTTTGATTAAAATTATATGTATAGATATTTTTGACTTTTAAATAATAACAAACTATGTTTATCTTTAACCAATATTATAAAAAAATATAATAAAAACACTTATCTTTTTCGAAAACACCAACAATATAGCATTCTTATAAATAAAATAAAAAACTGTTTAAGGGTATAACTGAAATAATGAAAAATAAAGCTCAAAGAAATCATGTATTCTCTTTATATATTGTTATAGATATAGATAAAAACTCTTATCTCTTTTTATAACGGCAACAATATAACATTCTTAAAAGTAAATTTGTTTGAGGGTATAACTGAAATAATGAAAAATTCAGGCAAAAAAATAATAATGTATTCCCTTTATAAATTATTATAGATATATAAAAATTATATGTATAGTTTGTTTTGAGGAAAAAAATTATATGTATAGTTGTTTGTGACTTTTAAATAATAACAAAATATGTTTATCTTTTACCAATAATATAAAAAATATAATTTACTTAAAAAAACAAATATAATAAAAATTATTATCTTTTTCAATAAAAACAACGAAATAGCGTTCTTAAAAGCAAATCTGTTTAAGGCTACAACTGGAATAATTAAAATCCCTCAACAAAAAAAAACTGGAATAATTAAAAATCATGTATTTCTTGTATATATTGTTATTGATTTATATATTGTTATAGATGTATATGTTATTTGTCAAATAACTAATTTTGTAGTGTTCCATTAATTTTTAGATAAAATGGTAAATTTCATTAGTTACCACTTTGAATTTAGACGAGGAACAACGTCAAAATTAATTATTACATTAGTATCTCATTTTTCACCATCTATTGTTTTGTATTTTTTTCGCACATGTGTAAAAATAAAAGACACTTGTATGAAAGCATGGGTACATTGCTACTACTAAAATAAAAATTGACACACGCTTCTAACTACTTATACATAATTGTCCTCGTGAGCTTAACTCAGTTGGTTGGACAATGCATAAAATATGTAAGGTCCGGAGTTCAAACCCCGGCCACTACCAAAAAAAAATCTACTTATACATAACATTAAAAAAAATAGTATGCCTCAAAATATTTAAACATATTATTAATAATAAAAAAAACAGTATCCCTAATAATATTTAAGCATGTTATTAAAAGAATGTTTTTTCCGTAAGTATTGAACTTATTTTTATTTATACGTAACATTGAAAAAAAAATTGTTTTTTTTAACCATATTATTAAAAAATGTTGTTTCTCCTAAGTATTGAACTTTTTTTTTTCTTTCAAAATAAACCAGTAAGGTTAACAAATTTATAAAAGTTTTCTCACAATTTTTTTTATATAACGTTTTTGTTTGGAGGAGTTAACTTAGTGTATTTTAACAATAATATAAGAAAAACTGATTACACAAATACCTCATCTTTAGTCAAAAACTCTGCAACAAGATACTAGGAGGTAGTAGTTTATATGTAATTTAATTAAGAGCATTGCTATTTATCTAAAGAGTTTTTATCAAGAATGTCTCAGCCAATTAAATTTGTTCTTTGCCGGAAATCAAGGAAGATAGTGGTGTGTAATTAAGAAAATGTGTTAATAAATACACTGTCTTGAAATTTTCTTGATACATTTTATCGATGTATCTATCATTTCCCTTTAATTAAATATAATTATACATAAATAGGCGAAGCTATTATCATCATCATCTAATAATTAAAAATCAATTAGCTACTGAAAAAAAATATCAAACGGAAGACCCATGATATTATTGTACAAAGACCCAGGTTACAAAAAAACGATAGAAAGAAGTAGAGTACTCTATGAAATATGCAACAAGTGTATCAGAGTCTCTTTCACGGTTCAACTGTCTTGTTGACTTATTTTTCATCAACCTAAATTTCCAATTACAAGCCCTCCTACTTATATCTATCATCACAGTTGTATTGAAACACTCATTTCAATTAACTCAATTAACTCATGTTCAAACGAATGATGTATTTTAAAAGCTCATTGTAAAAGAATAGATGATTCCATATCAAAGAGAGTTAGAACCGTGCTTTTGTAACAGTTTTGTTTTTATTTAAAGTAAATTGAGTAATTTTAGGAAATTTTGGATATTGTCTCCTTTGAAAATTCATTGTTTGTATGTCGAATATATTGCACGTGAAAACAAATTTTATAATCGGTAGAGCAAAAATCAATTACAATTTCTCATTTGTTTTACAATAACTTACGGTGTACAAAGAGTTCTGATAGTCTAGAGACCTATCATTGTTAGTCTCATTCCTGACATTTTACGGGCCTTAGCTAAACATTCTATTTTTAAATTATTGAAAATTGCTTTTCTCACATCAGAAGTTTTTCTTAAACACTTATCGAAATGAAGCAAATACCTCCGGCGGTAGTTAACTACCACTGAGCAAACCGACAACAGTTAACTACTGCTGGATCAGCTAAAGTTAACTACCACGAGGTCAGCTACACTTAACTATCGCTGGGCCAAAGCATCAATTGTGATTTTGCGTGTTTCAGTCGAAAAATCAAAATAAATCGAGGCTTATTCGGAATGCCACGAAACTTTGCAGACCCTTTTATGTAAAGTTTCATAGTATTCCAACTAAGTGAGAGTCCAGAAAAGTGACCTAGAGGTTGAATTTTTTATGATTTTTGGCATGCATGTTTAGGACAAAAAAAAACATCTCCCACAAAAAATTTGAATTTTCCGAAAAGAAGAAAAAAAATTAAATTAGTGTATTTTTATGCCAAAATGTGTGAAAAAAATAGTTAAAAACCGGCAGTAGTTAAAAATTCACATATAATTTGTCTCTTGTTGGAAAATTCAAATTTTTTGTGAGAGATGTTGTCTTTTTGTCCTAAACATGCATGCAAAAAATCGTGAAAAAATTCAACCTCTAGGTCACTTTTCGGACTACCACTTGGGAAAAAATTGTGATTTTGTGCGGTTCGATCGAAAAATAAAAAATGAATCGAGACTTAGTCAAAATGCTACGAAACTATACAGACAACTCTATAAAAATACATATAGTGGGTTTGCAAAGTTTCGTAGAATTTCGAATAAGGATCGATTTATTTTGATTTTTCGACCGAAACGCACAAAATCACAATTGATGCTCTAGCCCAGCAGTAGTTAACTGATGTCGGTTTGCTCAACGGTAGTTAACTACCGTCAGGAGTTTTTGAACCATTTCGATGTGTTTAGAAAACTTTTGATGTGAGAAAAGCAATTTTTTAAATTATTTGTTTTCTCGTTCATTTCGTCCAATATACATGGTAGCCAGTAGCCACTATCATTGATTACCATGTTAAGTTTTTCTTAAAAGTTTTTATATTGATGTTAAGAACTTATCTGTGTTTGGAGAATATGATAATTTAGAAATGAATACAGCAGAATTAACTTAGATGATAAAACTGAATTACATTAAATTATTAAAATGGAACAAAAAATTGTACTATTCTAATTGAATTCTAGACGGTTAAAAAGTGTCTTTTTGTCTAAAAAAATTGATTGGCATGCTTCCACTAAACCAAATATGTGTAAATTGACATAATCATGTAACAACCAATATATCCATTCAATGTTATAACCTGACCTAATTTCCAATTTAACTGGTTGAATTAACCAAACAAATAGTACAATATAAATTTTTTAGATTAAAATGAAACATAGCCTTGTCTCATAAGCATTGTTCAATTGGTAGCGACAATATATTCAAATATGTATGAGTCGTGGTTCAAACCCCAAATTCTCACGTATTCACCTTAAAGGTGAAACTCTAACCGCCAAGCTACTTGACCCAAAAAAATTGAAATATAGGCTTACACACAACAAAAGCAATAAATCAATAATGAAAATCTGCCAATCCACAAAGAATGTCCATCCATCTACATATCCTCTGGACAATGAAATAGGAATTTAGGATGGACACTTGAGTTGTAATAACACAAGTCATTAATTGCTTTACAGAATGGACTATGGTGTCCAATTCACAAGTCAAAGTGAAAGTATACATCATGCCAATTAAAAGTAATAGCTTGTTTTTTTTCACTTTTTTCTTTACAATAGAAAAAATAAGGTTCAAATTTCATTCAGAGCCAAGAGGCCACAAGAACATGATCAACTCAATAAACAGACATACTGAGCAAACTGAACAAGATGACTATGATGAGGAACCAGCTTCCACCTGCTTGTCATTTTCTCGGCGTAGACTGTTATCTCTCCTAAAAGCATCCTTAGCACCCTAAGAAGCAAAATGAAGCATTCTTAGATAGATATCAACAAAATGTAACAGGTTGAAATTTTTGCTTCATGTTAAAGTGCAACCACATGATACAAACAGATGCACGGTCCAATTAACTACTAAGTTCAACAAAACACTTACTTGAAAGATCGTTCCTAACTGTTTCAATGCTTTGGCCCGAGACACCAGAACGTCTTTGGACACACTTGGATCTTTAAGAACCTGAGAAAAGTAAAAAGAGTATTTTATTAAAACATGTGAATTCTGACTAATTAATATTCTAATATTAAATTATGCTCTGGTTCACCATTAGCTTCCTGAGATAAAAGGAAACAGCATTGATCCAAGTTGTTTGTAGAATAAATACTTGAATTATGGCATGAACAATGAATTCAAGGTTTTAAAAAATGGAGAAATCCATCTTTTTAAATTAAGGCAAAATGAACATCTTCAAGTAGGCTATACGAGGTAAGTAGAAGGAATATATCACTTATATGATATCAAGAGTCTAATTTTTAAGCTATGGATAGAAAATACTGCAACTTACTGCTTGACAAACATGTGACAAAGTTGATTCAATATCAATGACATTAATCTTCCATAAGGAATTAATCATGGCATCCTTCTTATCTTCAAGAGCTTTCATTATGTTTTCTTCTTTATTTTCTCCTTGATTTAGCTTCTTGAGCTCTTCTTGTATTTGAATTAGAGACACAGCTCCTACAGAAGCAGTTAAGTTCTATCAGAACCTTCCATACCAAATCTGGGAAAACATTTCAACTTGATAGACTACTATAGTCTGCTACGTACCTGAAGCTGCCGTCACTTGTGACTTTATACGGTGTCCTTTGTCTCGAACCCACTCTGCCAAGAAGGGGACATTCATAAACCGAATATCCTTTCCAAGCACTTTTGCTGCTTTTCGTGTGTAGATATAACCGATTGTGTGTAGCATGGCCTCTCCAAAAGCTGAAAATAACGTAAGATGTTAACAAAATTCAAGGAGTAGAAAAGGACCAGGAGTGAACAAACAATTTTCCTAGTCTGCTTGGGGAGGGTTTTGGAGGGCTAGGTCTACATTTTAATATATATATTTGAGATTTTGAAAATTTGAAAGAATGCATGATATATGACCATATAACAATGAGGATGCTAATTCTTACGAAACAATAACCAACGAAAGCGAAGAATCTCTTCAAACAGTTCATAAGGGAACCGCTAAGCGCTAACCATATATGAAGGGTTGTAACCAAAGAGCATAAACAATTAATAAGAAGACGCGTATTATTCTTCGCTTTCATCTTCCATTTTCTTCGTAAAGTTCAGCATTTTCCTATAACAATTCAATCATACTTCATTCATTTTTAGAAACATTTTATAGCTTATTTAGAAATAGAAAAGGAAAATAAAGCTCTCCCCTTCCCTCCAAAACTCACCTCCCAACCTGAGCCTAAATGTAATAACTACAAGAATCTCAAAATATTGTAATTACTGTGATTAGAATATATTATCTTCCTAATAACATTATTTACATATTTCAAACATTCGCCCTCAAAGTAGAGCATAAATGTAATACATATTAGGCTTTCCACTTTATTAGAGGTCTTCGGTTCCAATTTCTAAATATGATTGAGACTATCGTGATATGGATTGGGAATAATAAAGATGCAACACAGCACATTTATCATATACAAATGCCATTTGCACAAAATCTTCAAATTACAACTGTTTGAACAATTGTCTTGGCCAAATAAGTACACAAGTGATTGAGGCCATATCGTGATACTATGTTTTGGCACTCTATTGTGACCCCTAAATCCTTCTTACTATTTTCAAGATATTGATTACTAATGAAAACAGAACACCCAAAAACAGACTTTCTATATAATTGATCTGCACCGGTGAGATTAGATCAAAATTTAATAATAATTTCAAAGTTAATACATTGACATGTATGGTTATGTTGTCCACAAGTTATGGTTTAGTGGTTGAGTTCAGTCATCCAAGAGCACATAAAAATCACTCAACATTGGGTTTCATGATCCATTCTTTATCACATTAAAAGTTGTACATTTTCCTTCAGTACAACTCAAAATATGTCATTCAAATAACATACTGAAAATAAATGATTAAGTTTGAGCTCTACTTTCTTTGAAAATTTCCTTTTATTATCAGGATGTAGAAAATAAATGATGCATCATAACAAAGTTCAAGTAAACAAAACTTAAAGCATCAACATCAATAAACAAATAATGTATTTCAGCCCTTGTGTATTGAAACCTCCAATAGCGCCCAAAAAGGTCTTACATAATGGCCAATTAAACCAAACGGGTTGGGAATTCAGCACAGACAATAAATTGATATTCTTGATAATGAAAATTTCAGTTGTTGAATCTTCAATATTCAAGATCATCATTCAATAATACAACAACAAAATTACAGGATAAACGGAAGTGATTTACCAGCTTTTGAAAGATTACGTGCTTCAGAATTTGCCCATGTTGTAAATTCCTCTTCTCGACCATCAACAAATGGTTGCAGACGGTCTTTCAAAACCGATATCAGCTTCTCTTCTCTTTCCTTCTGCCATACCTACAGATAAAACAATAGGAAACAGCTTTAGATATTAAAGTAGGAAACATTACAGTGGACCGCGAAAAACAGCATTACAGCATTAGGGTAAAAAAGAATACTTTCATCTTTTCTTGAATTTTCTGCATACGAACTTGAGGCTCCGGGAAATCTTCCTCAACTTCTATAGATGCTAAAGAAGCAAGTGCAAGTTTTCCAATATATTCTTCGAAAAATTCACTTCCAAAAAGCATTCCAAACACAGTTGTAGGGTCCATCATGGCATCTCTGAAAGAAAAGAAGAAAAAAAAGGTGTATTTAACCGGTTTTCACAATTAATAAACATACTTAGACATTCTCTTACATGCTGTTAGACTGGTATACCAGAAAGTAACAAATAGTTTCTTCTTTATTGCAAGAATATAATTCTGGAAAATATAATTGGTAACACTAGAGGAATTTGACTCTTGACTCTCCTCCTTCCTTTCAAAATGTCCACAAAAATGAACCCCTCTAATAGTAACCAAAAAACTAACAATTTATCAACTGATTAACTATTGGGTTTCCTTGGGCCTGGTAATTCAGCAACCCTTTTCCAAAGCATGTGCATTTTACGCAAGGTGAAATCAAGTAAAAGCTGTTTGAAACTTCATCAATTGCCATTAATTTTCACAATCTGGAAGGGGCAGCCATTTGACCAACAACTCTGCTTCACCCTTGTCATTATCAAATAAATCTAGTATATCTTGTGGCTAGGTCTGTAGTTTCAAATTTTCGAATAAGTCATCTGGTAGGGACTGTGGTTGTGATGCACCAAAACAGCCTTCTCCAGAGGCAGAGACGAAACACTGGATGCACTCTTCTGTGGGTTGGCAGAAGTAATATATATGTGGCTGCCCTTTACACACTTTACATAGTAAAACCTTATAAGGGCCATAAAACCATGGCGCCAACTTCTCATTCCTCAGACCTTGGTCTATATAGCTCAGTTTTTAAGGAAATACAATCATGTGCCTGGAATTCCACCTCTCTTCTCTTCTTGTGAGCTTACGTCTTCACGTGCTCTGGGCCCTTCCCAAATTCTACTTTAATTAACGCAGCATGTTGTCCTTTTTGCTAGTTAGTTCATAAGCTTCCTAAACTTTAGAAGGAAAAATACTCCCTTTTAAAAGATGAGGGAGATCCACTCATAAATTGCCTGAAAAAGAGGTCATTTTGGTTGAGCTCTTATAGTTGGTATTGAACCAAAATTTAGTACAACTCATCTAGAGAGGCTGCTTTATAGAATGGTCCCCAAAAGAAATCGAGACATGTCTCAACCTATTCACCGTCTCTATTTGATACCTCTACTAGGCATCAGGTTGAGAATGGTAAGTTGTACTAAATTTTAGTTGGCCCCCGTTTGCTCAAAGAGCTTTGGCCAGAATTGACCAAGGAAAATTTGGTCTCTATCAAAATCAGTACCTTCTTTAAGTGGTTTGCAACCAAATTTACCCATCACCTTAAGAAGGTCAAGGACATAATTCCTTTGGGAGATAAAGCTGCCTTGTTTGGAGTAAGCAACCTCTATCCCAAGAAATATTTCAGCGTTCCCAAGTTCTTTATCTTCAACTAGGATGCTTACTTTTCTCTTAGAGCCTGCTTTTCAATTTCATCGTTCCCTACAATGATTATATCATTTACATATACAAGAAGTGTGAGCTTTCCATTTTAAGAATGTGTTATAAAGAGAGTATGGTCACAAGGAAACCATAGCCTGAGTCTACCACCCAAACCAAGTACAGGGAAACTACTTGAGGCCATATAAGGTCTTTCTTAATTTACACACCTTTTTCCTTCCATCAGTCGGGTCATATCCTGACAGAATCTCCATATATTCTTCCTACTCCAAGTCTCAAAGAAGAAATGTATTCTTAACATTGAACTAGTGTAACTCTCAGCCAAAATGTGTTACTAAAGAGAGGATAATCCTAATTGTACTGAGCACCTACTCTGCTGCTAATTGAGAGGCCATATTGATATTGATTAGCTATATGACCAAAGTATTCATTATAAGGGGTTTGGGAAATCCCACACGTTGAACTAGCTTTTAGGGTTAAGTGAGACCTAGATTCTAATGCATCTTAGAAAAAATAAGTTCCAACACAAGGAAAAAATATCCACCTAATAAAATAAATATGCTAACTAACACAATTATCATCAAATTCATAAACAAAATCTACTCTGCACCATGTCCTCTTGCATGTAATTTTCTGTTCCGATGCAATACAAAATGGGGTATTTCACTCTCTCGACGTATAAATTGAAATTTAGTAAGATGACTTTGTATTATTAGTATTTGGCCTCTACTGAAATTTTGATAGCTCATTAGCTCTACATAGTGGAAAGTATTCACAGATCTGGCATAGCAAGGTCAAATTATAGTTTTTCCCATCGCAAACAGCTTTTGAAGTGAATAGCTTTTTAAAAATTTCTCCGCAAAATCATATTATAACATCAGATGAGCTAGCTCAAATGCACACTATTATCTTCAAGAAGTTTCCCCAAAATTTGCTTAGGTCTACTTTCTAACTTCCAGCAACAACAAAAAACATATTTTTATGAGGTTGGGAACCACTTGTATTGAAACAAACACTACGTTAGGAACTTTCTTGCACTGGACCATGTGGTGAATGTCAGAAATTTGGGAAAATAACGGGTGGGCAGTATGTGTGACCACCTGTTGTAAACGGGAGTGAAAGTCTGACAGACTGAGAGAAAGAGGGGAGAGAAAAATGATACAGAGAATTGAATCTTGTTTTAGGCCAACAAAGAAGCAGGCCATTCTCTGGACTCACATCACGCTGAAATCAGGTCTTATAATTTATATTGGGCCTAAGTCCACCCTACAAAACTAGTTTGTAAGGCGAGGACTACTCAAGCTTTAAAAGTGCTACTTAGGCAAAATCTCTAGGCAATGCGGGACTAAACCCACCCCTAACACCGAACACAATCAGGAAAGGAACATACAGAGAGTGTATTCAGTGAATATTGCATATTTTTGGTTCCAGCTTCAATCTGTCTAATAATTGAATTGTTGAATATAATAAAGATAAAAGAGAAAAACAATGAAAGACATTAAACAGCTAGATAAGGTTCACCATTTTATGGAGCTTCATTGCTTGCAATCTAATATTAGTTAATTACTTTTCAGTCATGTAAGGTTCTATAAACTTACTGTGACACTCCTGCCTTTCCATTTTTGTCATATGCTTCACGCTTCTCAGGATCGCTTAAAACCTGGTAGGCCTCGCCAAGCAGCTGGTATAGATACCAAACTTAGAAAAGTATATTGAAAAGAAAAAAATCAAACTAAATAGATAGAGAACCCCAAAGGTATAGATATCCCTACATTTAATACTGTTTCTGAACATATAAACGTAAGAAAGATGTAAATAATTATGTTAATAAAATCTAGTAATATTTGCTGGTATTATGAAGCCAAAACATGGACTCTTCGTGCATACCTGAAAATTTTCTGCAGCCTTGGGATCCCCAGGATTTTTATCAGGGTGAACTATTCTTGCCTGTAAAATGGAAGAAGGTTAGAAGGGAGGGAGATACTTATGTCAAGTCAATGAAGTAAGACAAAACAAAACAAAAATGTACGACACTATCAAAAATGTACTCTTCTAAATTAAAGAAAATCGGACCCGTTGCAGATCTATTACAGGCATTCTTTTAAAATTTATATCAAATATTTAGAAAAAGAAAAATAAGAAATGTAATCTTCTAAATATTGAGTGAATAGAAGTCAGTCGATTTCACCCTTGAAATTAACAAAATTCTTCAGTGGTCACTATGAAACTAAAAATTCTTGATCACATTAGTTCATCCAAGATAAGTTCAGGGACTAAACTTACCGTTGCAAAAAAAAAAACTAATGTAATTGAAGATTCTCAATTTTAGGAATCATTTGAGAATGTTTTTATTTTCAAGGGCCAAATGGTATGATATATACTATTTCAACGACTAAATTGGCCATTCATCTATACACATCCGATCAAAAGTAAGTAGAAGAAAACTCCCATTTCATTAACCTAAACTTACAATTCACCCAAACCACAGCTCACCAGCAAAAATATAATCACATATTCCCATGATTAAAGGGAGAAATTAATTAAAACAAACAGATTAACTCAGCAGACTAGATCAATAATTATGGTCAGCCCTGCACTGTGTCGCCAGTTAGGTGTTGTCTGGAGGTGAGTGAACTTTCAGTTACAAGCATGACAAGATCATCAGGCAACTTCAAGAGTCCATTTTTTAAGGGCTTACTGAATTCATAGCTTGATAAATAATTTAAATAGGGGCAGCAAAGTATCTAAAAGAACCAAAGCAGATGAGTTATATGAATTGTGTATTAATACCAATCCCACAATGAGTACAAGTTTAGATAACAAATTGAAGCCATATTTTACAAAAGTACCCAGATTGCTTCTAATATAAACATACTATATAATCAAATAGAAATGTTATTGATGAGTGTTAGGAACACTCACTCTAACATTCACTCTCTTATTCGGTGAAATCAATATAGGTCCCAAACTTTGGAAAGGAATCCCACATAAAATGGCGGGACCTACATGAATTTCACACAATATAAAGTGAATGTCAAAATGAGTGTTGAAAACACATTGTTCCTAGAATTCATGTGGCAGGACCCATATGAATTTCACCCAATAAAAGAGTGGATATTAAAGTGAGTGTTGAAAAGAGTGTTACTAGCACTCTTCAATGTGTTTGAACATCATGTTGGGACAACAAAATTTGACAAATTTTTTAATTGTTAACGCAGTTTAGACATGTAACTATCGTAGTTCAATGAATGGTTATTGGGTATATTAAAGATTGGATAACCCATTATAAAAAGCGAATATAATAATAATTTCGATACTCCCTAAAAAATAATAATACTACTAGGTTCTATATCGCATGTATCCGCAGAGCATCGGTATCTGATACAGATATGTTCCAAATTATAGAGTCTCCCTATTTCATAGCTCATTAACCACCAACTAAATTTACTTAACCACGAATTTAAACATTATTAACCACGATTGAAAACTTTTTTGAAAATCGAAGATTAATGTCATTTAAGTTTATGGCTAATAAAGTTCCCTGGATGGTTAATAAGTTGTGACACTTTATAACTTATCAGATAACCAAATCTAACACTTCATTAACCAAATATCCTGGATAGCCATTTAAAAGTTCTCCAAATCTAACACTATAACTTATCAGATAACCAAATATTCACATCTTCAAATCTCAATTTATGACAAAATTAAAGGGTAATCAATCATTAATTATTAATTACCTTAACATAATAAGCCTTTTTGATATCTGCAGCAGAAGCATCAACACTGACACCTATTGTATCATAGTAAGCAGTTTCCTTCACCATTTTTTGTGATATCAAATCACAATTCAAACCTCTAAAATTATACAAAAAAGATAAATAAATAAAAGTAATTAGTAGCATGATAGATATGAATGGAAAGTGAAAAAGATGATGAAGGAGTATACTAACCAGGATTTTCGAAGCAACCCAGAAAGCAAAAATGAAAAAAGTTTCCAACTTGAAGAAATTGAGAGGAAGATTGATTCGAAATGAACCAGATTTCTTGTGGATCCGTATGACAAAAACGCTGTCTGAACTTAAGGATAAGACACGTGCTAAAATGCTTATATTTATGATTGGAAGGAGTATATTATTCTATTTTTTTCCTCATAGAGTTACTCCTAACTTCCTAAGATTCTTTTTTAATTGTCATTTTAGAATAATATTTTATGTTAAAAAAATGGATTTTTGAAGTTTTTTCTCTTATTATATCCTCATTATAGGAGGTGCATTTGATAAGGATTTTAAAAGACATTTTTAGTTTTAAAAAGTTATGGATTTTAATAATTTTTAAGATTTTAAAAGACTATCAATATTTGTAATTTGGATTTTTAAAGAATTTATATTAAATTTTAAAGGTAGAAATAACTTTATTGATTTATAAGATTTCAAAAAAATTTATAAATTTTAATAAATCACTAAAGAAAATGATTAAAACACACTTTTTTCACAATATTCTCATGTCTACTCTCGTTAGAGCATAATTATCGATGGTTGGCATTGCAAATTTTAGTCCATGTGTGACAACTCCTCTCATAGAGGGATGGATATTTGAGTAATAGTTGGTAGCTTTTCTTAACTAAGGTTCTAGGTCCAATTTCAACAATTGTGTCTTTCGTCAATTTTTTTAAGAAAACGCTAACTTTAAGATAGAAATTTTATCTTGAAATTTGTGTATTCATAACATTAGAATATCAAAATGCAACTTTTTTTTTACATAAAAGCTATCTATTGTTTCCATCTTTTAATCTTTAACAAATGTTATGGGAACGCTTGTTAGTAAGACTCTTTTTTTAGTTAATAGGTGTGTGTGTGTGTGTTTGATTATATTATTGCAATGGCTATTTTATTGTAAATTTGGAGTATATTGTGAGATTAGTGTAACCCATTTTAAAGTTTTAGAGAAGTTGTATACATATTTAAAAAATGTAGTTGAATGATTTAAATAATTAAAAAGTGTACAGTAATATAGTAATATAATGTATACAGTGAATTCCATTTATACCACCAAATACAACTCTTATGCGGATTTGACTGATGCGGTGCCTGTATAGCACGATGAATTTTGTCAAAGTACAAAGGATTTGGTTGCTATGAGGTGTTCAGAGAAACTTTATGCTTCTTCAACTTTAGAATCTAGAGTTGTACTTGATTCTTAGCGTACTTGTCAAGGAGCAAATCTTACTTGGACACAAATACAAATGAAAAATGTTTAGTCACACTCACATAAATGTAGAAAAATAAATGAGAAAGAATTTAGTCACATCATTTGATTACTTTTTCTTCTATTTTTTTTCAATTTATGTGTGTGTCTAACCCTATTTTATTTGTGTTTGTGACCAAGTAAGTATTTCTCCTTATCAAGATGTTCTTCAACAAATATTTTCAATCTACTTTTATGTTTAAACTTTAAATTAAGGTAAAAATGCATGGACCTTAGTTCAAGTATGTTAAAATGTTGACCAATATCCTCTTAAGAGAGTCCGATGAAGACTAATTAAATTAATAGTAAGTGATTAAATATAGTGACTAAATTGATATCATGTCGTTAAAAGATAGGATCTAATTGATAGTAAATGGTTAAATAATGAAAACAATCTAGCAGTTTGATAGAATCAAAAACATTTTTGAAATATCATGATTTCATAGACTTATTTAAGTTTTCTTAGACTCGTGAGTTGGCGGAAGACACCAACACTTTATTTTGGTGTGATCCTTGTTTGGATAGAGCGGTTATGAAGGGAAGATCTAGTCGTCTTTTTCACTTAGTAGACAACAAAACGGTGACTGTGGAAGATATGTTCTCTTTAGATTGGAGGGAGGGCGGTGAGGCTTGGAAATGATGGCGAAGATTGTTGGCATGGGAGGAAGAACAAGTGAGGGAGTGTTGTATGTTACTTCATCCTATTGTTTTGCAGACTAATGAATGTAAGTGGCAGGAGGACCAGGAAACTTCATGTATCTTCAAAATACAAAGTTTTTAGTGCTTATAACTATTTGCTTTCAACGGATCAACCTATCAATGTTGATCATTCAAATAACTTTTGGCATAAGAAGGTCCATTTAAAAGTCAATCTTTTTGCTTGGCCTTTGTTACGTAACCGTATACCAACAACATATAATTTAAACAAGTGAAGGTACTTCAACCAAATATTACGTATGTGCAACCAACTATGGCAAAGAGGAGGATATCAACCATCTTTTTTTGTCTTGCGACTTCTTCAGCAAAGTTTGGTTTGACATTTATAATTGATTAGGTTTACCTACTGTTCTTCCAGCTGAAGCCGCCAATCATTTGCTTTAATTTGGCTTGATTTGTGGCTTCTCAGAGAATGTATGTTATGATTTTTATTTGATATGGGCTTGCTTGAGTTTGGACCATTTGACACCGTAGAAAGTCAAGAGTTTTTAAACAAAAAGGGGGAATCTCTTCGGCATCTTCAGAAGAAAATAGAGTTCCAATATTTCAGATGGCTAAAGACAAATCATCTAAATCCAAATTTCACTTTTAACTATCGTATGTGGTGTCTTAAGTCTTAACCCCTTGTGTTTGGGTGAAACTATTTCATCTTGTTTTGTGTTCTAGAGAGCTTGCTTTTTGGCTCTTCTTTATTTCTTATTTTGGACTTCTGATGTAACTGTTGCTTATTTCTCCTAGTCTTTTTAGACCGTCGTGAGACATGTTAGTTTTACCCTACTGATGACAGTGTCGTACTATTAATTAACATAGTACGAGAGGAATCGTTGATTTGCACAATTGGTCATCGTGCTTGGATGAAAAGCCAGTGACGCGAAGCTACCATGCGTTGGATTATGACTGAACGCCTCTAAGTAAGAATTCGGTCTAGAAGCGATGCGTGTGCCCGTTGTTCGTTTGCTGACGAACAGTAGGGGGTCTTGGCCCCCAAAGGCACGTACTGTTGGTGGACCTCATAAGACGGATGAGGCTTATGAGACACATTAAAACACAATTCCTATTGAGTGGCGATCATCATCATTGTACACGGTATGGATTTTTCTAAGGGCTAGTTACTAAAGGGTGGTTGGTTGATCTCAGAAAATTACAAGCAAATTGTTTCAAAGCTGAAAAGGAGCAATTTCACCATCATGCGATCAACCTGCCATAAATGACTGCACCATTTGTAAGAGATGTGAAATTGTTAAAAGCACAGTTCGGGAAAATGAAGTGCACCTTGTCCACTCAAGATTGAAGAAAGTGAAACACATTTAAGAAATAAAGAGACATTTTGAAAATTTGCATCCTATTTATTAAAAAGGAAATGTTAACGATGTCCTCAGAGTACTCTTTAAATATCTAAAATGGTAATATATATTATGAAAGTTTGTGCATTTATTACATTGAAAATTAAGTTTTTACCTTTTTTAAAAATAATTTTTTCATTAAAAATACTTAAAGAGTGTTTCGGAAGACTCGTTAATTAACAAGACTTTTTTTTTAAATTATTTGTTGGATTTACGTCTATATTGTGACTTTTAAGAGCCTACTGCCTACCCAATAATTTTTAAATTCTTACCTTACTCCAATATGGTTTCTAAATTTGATTACACTTAGATCCTATATGTGATTTTTTTTTTCAGACAACAAAAAGAAAAGAAAAAGGCGTTGAGAGCCATTTGTTGCTAAAATCAAAATTAGCACCCACCAAACAAATTCCCTCCACCATAGCAATGATATAAGTAGGAAAACAAAATTCCATTAACTTGGTTTAAAAATAACTCATAAGATTTGTCACATTGGTAAACCTTACTATAATATCTAATTTTTCTCACACATCCATTGTTTTCCTTCCTATATATTAGCTGCATACAAACACCACTATCTTCTGCTTCTTCTTTAGTTTGGTCCGTACAAGTGCTTCAATCTATAGTGGGATGTAAATGAAGAAGAGTTATGTAAGATATTTGTTTTCAATTTACAATACTACACAAAACGTACATATCAATTATTCAATCAAGCTAAAAGAATATTTTTTATTTGTTTTTTATGGAGTGGATGTAGTTTGAATGATTGAATCCCAATAAGCATCATCCCATTGATCTCTATATTTGTTGGGCAATTCAATTAATTTCTTGAAACACTCTACCAACAGATTTTCCTTCCACGCCTCCAAAGGAGGCAACCCAAGTTGTGCAGCCAGCCAATGTTTGTAATCAACCTGCCATAAAAAATTTATGAGATAAGTAACGTTTATTTTTTGGTGCAATAAATTACTTTTGACCTATTAACGATGGTTTTTTTTGTTACACGAGAAAAAAAAGATGGGCTATATAAAAATAACTCCTATAAGAAGAAAATTCATAATTGGTTAGAGTAAACCTACTATTCATCTGTAATTCAATTTTGCATGAATACAAGATCACAAAACTGAATTTGTAGTTTATTGGATCTTACTAACAAACGTTCTAAGTGCGTTGTTTAAAAAATTCATAAAATGAAATTTTGATTTGAAAATACAAGTCAAACACATTATTTAATCACCTGCAATGGACGAAGGGAAAGAGCACAACTTTGGGGCAAGCCATTCTTCTCCATTTCATGATAGATATTTTGAACAGATTCCATCATCTCCTCTTCTGTAGGTAACAAAATCTTACCAGACAAAACCCTTGCAACCCACATGGCTTGTAATTCAACAATAGCAAAGATTGGTTCCTGGCCATATCATGTTATTTTAATTCCTCATTTACATCATCAAAATATTTATTTGTATAATAAAGTTAATATTGTATCTTGAAATGGAGTCCTTACTAGGGTTAGGTCCCAAAAAAAGGGCATTAACAAATTAAAGAGAAAAACTTGTTACCAATAACCTTGCTGACGATACCGATAAAAGACAACCAAGGTGCTAATGGTGGAGGAAACACGTGCTTATACAATGGACCAACACACTCTTCTTCAACTGTTACAATTCCATTGGTTTCAAGAAATGGAAAATGGTATTTGTATCTGTCAAGACGCACAAAATACTATTGTTTTCAAGAAATGGAAAATGATGGATTTAAATAGAAAACAAAATCTAGAAGAAGATAAAATATCCAAGACTGTCTTATTGTACCCAGTGCAGTGAATTATGGTATCTGCAAAAATTGAAGATCCATCTTGAAAGGAAATCGAGCCATCTTCATTTACATGTTCTATCTGCAAGGAAAAATTGATATAAAAGTACCAAAAATGTATCATGTTGAAATATAACAACTAAAAGATTGTTTCGTAAGTACAAACCATATGTAGATGCAGACACATTTGATATGCAGAAACACATTTTCAAACTTGAATTTTCAACTTCTAAATATTTAGTAAATATTTGTAAATTTCGCTTGGGGAAAGAAAAACTCATTTTGTTTCAAGTACACTTTATTTTTTTTCGTTTACTTTATTCTTATGCTATATATAACATGAACCAAATAAGAAATTTCAAACTTTTTCCTTAAAAAAAAAATTCAAACTTTTTAGAAGATTTCTCAAATTGCCTCGTATATACTCAAATTTGTCAAAATATATTAGTGCTAGGGTGCTCATTATGAAATGTTGCATTTTAGAAGGACGGCCGTCAAACTTTTGTAGTTAAAATATTTTTGGGCTTTATTCATAAAAAATGTAGTAAAAGTTACATTTATAGTTCCTTAACTTAATTTCCAGTAACAATTTGGTCTTTATCTTTTTTCATTGCAATTTTGTCATTTTGATTCATTTGTATATGAATTTTTAAGCTTCAAATCTAATATTCATGTGAAAACATAAATAAAAAACCATTTATTTAAATATTGAGAGGCTATAAAAAAACAAAATCATAGATTTGAAGATTTAAATTCTATATGCAAATAAACAAAAAAGACAAATGCAATAGAAAAATGAAAAAGGATTACGTGAAATTAAGTTAAGGACTAAAAATGTAATTTTACTAAAAAAATGTTTCTGAGCCATATTTTGAAAGGAAAAAAAAAAAAGTTTATACGCCTATTTTTATCTAGTTTGTCAAGATTCATTTCTCATTACATGATACTATTACAATTTTTTTTTTTAGGAAACATGATACTATTACATGTAAACAATTCTCTCACTAAATAATCTATCATGCATGTCGTAAGATATTAGTCAGAAATTTACTTTTTATTTACGGGAGATAATAATCAGAAGCTGTACATACCATATTGTGGTATATGACATTTTCAAACTTGACACCAAATGGATTCTGTTTGACTGCTACGTGAACCTCCTTTGCTACTGGTAAAATATCCACTGATATATCAAAAGCACTAGGTCCATATCCAACTAACAGCACAATCTGTAAGATAGAAATCATTAAACTGTATGTTGGATGCTTTAATGCATTTAATAATTTTTGTATCGGCAAGAATCTAGCAAGCACAATGAGTGCAAAAGAAGGATTCAAGTAGTTACAACAGTCATTTCTAAATTAACATGAAATTTGCTGTTGACACATTTGGTTTGGTTGAGAAATACATGTAAAATACGATAATACCCCTCGGCAGTTAACTGCCGAGGAAATATAAAACCGACTGCAGTTAACTGCTAAGGAAAACCGGCTGCAGTTAACTGCTGAGGAAAACCTCGGCAGTTAACTGCCGATGTTCTGTGAACATAAACCGAAACAGAAACTCAGTTTTCTAGTTTCCTTCAATTGATCAAAAAACTTCCAAAACCATCAAAGTCCTTCAATTTCAATTTTTGAGGAAAATCAAGTGCATTATCTCCATTTAATCACAAGTAAGTATCTTGACTCATTTTTAATCATAATGTTAGTTTGCGTAGGGTTTTTTTTTAAAAAAATTGGTAGTTTGCATGTGGTTAGGGTTGATGTTGGAATTGAAATTTTGATGATTGCATGTAGTTTATAATTGAATGTAGTTGCTTTAATTGATGTTTGAATGATGTTAGAGTATAATGTGGTTTTGAATGGTGGCAAAAGAACACATTTTGAGTATGATTGATACTTTGGACACAAAGTGTTTGATAAAATGTCTCAATGACAACTATATTGATTATTTAGTTAGTTTAGGTTGTGAGTATTAAATTGAATGATG
>Ga0315914_1003804_pt1 | contig 22760 bp, 10 predicted proteins | sample MpolenodulesMG_FD_203920 | JGI IMG/M metagenome (GOLD analysis project Ga0315914, IMG submission 203920) | Medicago polymorpha root nodule microbial communities from Los Angeles, California, United States - elongated nodules | ecosystem: Host-associated > Plants > Roots > Nodule | place: USA...
AAAGAAAATGAAAATGCAAACGTAAAAAATGTAGATGGCAAGAAATAAAGATAAAAAGATGGTATTATTATAATTAAAATTGTGTTACATACACATGGTCATTTCAACAACCAATAAGATGTATTATCCTACGAGGCAAATGCATTATCTAGTAGGCAAGTTTTACCAACGGAAATAAATTTATTTGTATGGAGTTTGATTCCACTGTTTGTTTATAGAAGGGAAAGTAAACTAACTTCTAAAATTTATGAATGTCATATGTCTCCTAACTTCTTTGAGTATCTTCTTCTGCGAATTTTCTTCTGCCATTTTGAACTTTTGGCACAGAAGTTCACTTAATTGTTCTTTAAAAACTTCTTATGCACTCCTTGCATTGACAATTTGTTTATAGAAAGTTATGCAATTTGAATTTTCGAATGATCTTGGACATTTATTTCGAACTTCCTTGCATTGGTCTTAAAAATGATATTGTACTTTGAGAGGATATAATTAATCAACTCAAAAACATTCAATCGAAATTGACATATAGCAAATAGGCTTAATAGCAGTTTTAATCCCCTAACTTTTCCAAAGTTGCGATTTTAACCCCTAAGAAAAAAAACTGCAAAATCGCCCCCTAAGTTTTGCATTTGTGGCAGTTTTGGATGTGACACCCTAAGTGAGGTGCCACATGTTATTTTTTTTTTATTTTTTTTTTACCAAAAATTGGTTTCGTGGGCCAAACTGTTACAGTTGCAAAGCTTAAGGGACAGTTTTGTAGTTTTTTTCTTCTTAGGGGGCCAAAATCGCAACTTCGTGAAAGTTAAGGGGTGAAAACTGTTATTAATGTTAACAAATACAAAGGACCTTCCAAAAAAAAAAACAAAGGACCAGTGTGGAAAGGAAAAACAAACTTGAAGGACCAAACCGAAAACTAGTCAAACATAAAGGAACGCAAACGTAATTTTGACTCAATTATTCCATGATTCCATGTGATGATGATTTTAACGTGTTTCTCCCATGAGAGGCAATGAAAGATTGTGTTTCTCACTAGTAAGACAAATACAAGAGACTGAAATTCTTCACTCCTTCAACACAGCTGAAGCATGGAATATAGAAGCATTGCACATTTGGCAGAAAAATAACATTCGTATGGAATTTAAGTCGCCAAATCCAACTCCAATAAGTGTCAAAAGAAAATGCTTTCATGTCCAAATATCATGAACTCCTTCTATTAATTAAGATTGACCTCTACTAATTTGATTAATACTACTAGTATTCTTTAAGCTAAAACATTGATACTATTACGTAAATTTGGGTGACTGTTTTTTGCAAAGGGTTACTACTCAAATTTCTTGATTCCTTTAGTGTGTGTTTGGATGTAGGGTTTACGAGAGGAAGGAAGGAGATAACTTACTTTTATTTTTTAAATTACGAACATCATAAAAGATTATATAATACTTTAAAAACACTTAATTTATTTTAAAGAAACATTTTACGTGAACCCTCCCCTCTCTTCCCCTCCTAAACCCTCAATCCAAACACACCCTTAGTAAAAAATAAATAAATTTCTCGACTCATATATAACTTCGAGAACCAAAACGCCAATTTACTATCAAAATTATACTATATAACAAATATCAAAATAATACCGTAGGTATAGTTCAGTTGACATGAACAATGTATTTTTGTATTGTTACAGTAGCTGCCGGAAATAAATGAAAATTACTAGAAAATAAAACACTAATAAAGTAAAAAAGAGAAATGTTAACGAGTGCTCCCCGAACACTCTTTAAGAACCATAAATAGTAAGTATTTAAGAAAATGTGTATAATAATGCATTGATTCGACTTTTTTAAAAAATAAGTGCTTATTTTAGAATTCTTGCACAGTGAACTTTTGTTAACAAGACCCAATACAAAAATCAGTTGTGCTATTTCACGCCAAAAAAAACATTCCGAGCTTATCCTGAAATCACCAGCAGCCAATCACAATAAAGTTTGTGCGGAATTCACGGAAGAGAGAGGGATAAATCAGCATGAGAGAGAGAATGAAATAGCCTTTGGAAACCTCTCAAGACATTTTTTATCGGAATGTTTAGCATTTTTCTACAAAAATATCTCCACCCCTCCGAGCATGTGAAAGGCATGATATTCTGAATAGGACGCCACGTATTAACAACACAAATCCAAACCATCCACGTTTGCCTCGAATTATCCAACATCTATAGACATATGTACGCTTAAGATTTCACTTTCATTTCCAAACGTGTGCTGCCTCAACCATTTACATGCTTCGTGTCATCCCAATCTCATGTCTCATATACGTATACAAAAAGCAACCATGCCATCGATAGTTTCCTCCTTCAAGAAGATAACTCAAACTCAAAACTATATTACAGACATTCATATCAAATATTTCATAAATTCGCTAATTCGATATGTGTTTTAGTTTTAGACCAATATATATACACTATGTCACATGTAACATCGGATTCTGGTAGTGAAAACAATAATAGTAAGAGGAAGTTGTCAAATATTATGGATGATACTAATAATATTGTTGCCGACAATATTAATAAATCCAAAGAAATTGAGCGGCGTTACGATGATTATAGAAGGAAGAGAAAGAGACCATGCAAAGTGCCGGTGGTTCCTACAATGGAATCAACCACCGGAGAAACCGCCACGGCGTCACATGGGTTTATATCTGTGATAGGGCGGAGGAGGGTGATGGAAGATGCTATTAAGGTGATTCCATGTTTTGTGGCGGCGGAACAGCAACCGTGTGGTTATGATTTCTTTGCGGTTTATGACGGTCACGGTGGTATGACGGTGGCGAATGCTTGCCGTGATAGGTTGCACTTGTTGTTGGCGGAGGAAGTGAAGGAGGGTAGGAGGAATCATGGATTGGATTGGTGTAAAGCTATGTGTTCTTGTTTTATGAAGATGGATCGTGAAATTGGAGTCGGTGGAAGTTGTGGTGATGAGGTTGATGGGAATACCGTGGGTTCTACGGCGGCTGTGGTGGTGGTGGGGAAGGAGGAGATCGTGGTGGCGAATTGTGGTGACTCAAGGGCGGTGCTTTGCAGTGGCGGTGTAGCGGTGCCACTTTCACGTGATCATAAGGTGATGGTTAATTAATGGTGAATCATGAGATATAATGGAATTTACAGTTAAGCAACTAAACATGTACACTTAATTCTCCCTTTAAAAAAAAAAAATTCTACACTTAATTCTCATAAAAAAGTATGTACATTGAATTGGTTAATTCCCTTAGTTTAGTTAGTCATATATCATAAAGGTATATATGCATATATCGCTTATCTAACAAGTAATTAACTAGAATAATGAATGGTTTGTTTTTTTAAGAGGCAAAATAGATTTATTGTATACATAGTTTGGTATTAGGAGTAATTATATATATATATTTTTATAATAAATTATATAGAAAAAAAGGAACAATAAATTGTGCACTAATTTTTTTTGAATGATAAAATCAATTCTTTTAAATACAACGCTCATCGATGTAGAAGTCACGACATTTCAAACGGTTTTATTGGCATTCAATCGTTTAATGTGATGATATTTTTTATGATTAATTGTTTTAATATAAACTTGTAATTTGTTTTGGCTGAAGTATTATTATTTAATTTAATGATGATCAGCCAGATCTTCCGGATGAAAGAGAAAGAATTGAAGCAGCAGGTGGAAGAGTAATTGATTGGAATGGGAATCGTGTTTTAGGAGTACTCGCAACTTCCAGATCAATAGGTACGTACTGCATGCATGCCATCAATATTACTCATGGATTTGATTCCACAAATTTAGAAATTTAATACAATATATGCATGCATTTGATGAGATACTTAATATTGTGTGATAGATTATTAATCATTTTATCTTTATGAGAAAAATCCTATATATGCATTCATGATCCCACACGATGTAATGATCAAAGGAAAATGGTCAACATCACAAAACACTCCGTGATTTCCATCAAATACAGATGAATATTAGTTTCCTATTTCTCCAAAAAAATTGCGTGTGATTCTGTTTGTCATTTTCTTACGGCGCATATGTATATAGCAATGCTCACGATGGGATCACTGCATATTCATTAGTATTAGTATTACTTTTATTTTTTTTGAGAATATCTTAATATTGCATTGCATATGCAGGGGATCACTGCATGAAGCCATTTGTGATATCTCAACCAGAGATCAATGTATACGGACGAACAAAATCAGATGAGTTTGTAGTGGTGGCAAGTGATGGTCTTTGGGATGTAGTATCAAATAATTTTGTTTGTGAAGTGGTTAGAAGTTGCCTTCAAGGTCATATGAGGAGGCATAATATGAAAGAAGATCACACTATTAAAAGTTATGCAGCAGAGGCTGCTGCAATCTTAGCTGAATTAGCTATGGCTAAGGGAAGTAAAGACAACATAAGTGTTATAGTCATCCAGCTCAACACTAACATTTGAATTTGAATTTGATCCAATCCAATTGTTTGGTTTTTTGTTTCTTTTTACTTTTTGGTTGCTAATTGTCTCTTTGCAAAAGTTTTTGTATTGGTTAGTTGGGATATAGTATACGTTTTTGAAATTTCTCAAAAAAGTCAACGTGCTTTTTTTCCTTTTAATAAATATTTATAGTGGGTTATTAAATGAGTAATGATAGTTGGCTAAGGTTTTTTGAGAGAGAAGATCCTCTCTAGAATTGACCCGCACATTTTCCTACAATCTAATGAATTTTTCACCAGAGAGAATCCACATCCGTTTTTTTGAACCAAGTAATTAGGTAGCTAGGACCGAGTCTTTCTAGTAACCATAACTTGGCCCATTGAAGATTAACTCCTTGGGCTTATTTTATTCCAAATCATATAGAATATTTAACTACTATCCACAGCTCTCCTAGCATGATGTATATAAGGTAGAAATGCTTAAATGGTTTGACTCGATTTAATGAACTATATATTAACTAGATTAGTATATAACGTGCTTTGATCAGATAAAAGAGTGTTAGAAATAATGTAAAGTTATAACAGTCGACGAAAACTAATAATAAGGTTTGAATAATTATTATTTTATTTATAGAAAAATGAGGTTTGAATAATGTAAAGCAAAATCAATTCAATTTCATATATCTTAAACTATTCAAGTCGCCATTATTCTTTCTTTCTTTTTTTTTTTTTTTTTATAAAAAATGTTAATCGTCATTATTCTGTCGAACATTTTCCTCAATGATGCATGTAGAGATTAACAATTCAATTTGGGGTCTTATCAGAGGCGGAGCCACTAAAGAGTAAGGGGTTCATACGAACCCCTGAGTTTCTAAAATCGCCCCCAATAATCTTATTTACTTATTATTTGAACCTCCTGAATTTAAAGAATTGCACCTCACTTATGCACCTCTCTATTTTTAAGAGATCTGCATTGAGGTTAACCAACTATTGACACTACATTTGTATCATTATATACTTTTTGATGGAATAACTCAATTTTTTTCTTTCTTCAATTTCTTATTATTAAATTATATTTTATACAGTACTATTATTACTACTACTTGAAGAACTTTGAAATTCTAAAAATGCAAAAAAGACTACGCACGTATCAAAAACATGTTTTAGATGACCACTTGAGTGTGCCATTACCACCAAGGAGTTGTTGGTAAAACAATCCAAATATTAATATATAATGCAATAAGTTATAATCATGATATGTAATATTTTGAAGACTATGTCACTCACCTCGAGTGCTGCAAAAGTTTGACATTACTTTTAAAAGTGAAAACAATTGTTTTGATTTTTTGATGTTGTCTTTGTGACGTTTCTTAAAAAAAATAAAACTGCATTTCTTGATAAAGAAAAAACTTACTTTGATATATGCGTAGGAATAGGAAGAAGTAAAAAAAACAATATCACGATCGGAAAAAAAAAAAATATGCCTTGAAATCTCATATGAAGAAATGACTGAAAAATTGAAAACATTCATAAGTAATAGGCGGTCTGCTCTAAGTGTTTGAACACTGCCATTTCGTATACTGATGTAGGTTTGGGCGCCAGACATTTAAGGGCAGGTGCTTGGCACTTGTGTTTTCGCGCTCTAGTTAACAAAAAGAGTTGTTTGTTACAGTGGATTGGTCTCTTTCAGAGAGGTATTAGGCTTGAGAAATAGATAAACAACACCTTGGACATTGATAATGAGGGATTAAAAGAGCACAAAATTTGTGGAATGTTGGGAAGACATTGAAAGCTTGAAAGCTAAATATATTAATAATATATTGACCACTTTGTAACTTATGAAAATGGCAGAAATTAAGTTTTCTCTAACAATGAAAAATTATTCGCTTCGACCTTGGTTTTATTTTACACTATGTTACTTCTTATTGTATCAATTATTTGATTGTTTGTTATTTGTCATTGATACTTACACTACACGTCTAAGTTTATTAGTGTAATTGAGTTCCAATTCACAACAATAAGAAAACAAGAGATGTGAAAAAAATAATAAAGACATACTAGTAAAAAAATAATAAAGGGATGCAAGCAATGAGTAAGATCAACACATTGAAATAAGAATCCATAGAAAATTCAATGTTGTGGAGGAAGACATATTGAAATGCTAAAAACTCACCAAAAATTCAATAAATTCCATCGAAATCCGATTTATTTAATAAATCTATCAAAATTCGTTTTTTTTTTAAACTCAATGAGACTTTTTTTTAAGTTGAAAAAAAAATCTTAGATTAAATGCAGCGGGATTTTTATACCCAGTTTAAAAAATTCCAATTATTCTATTTCAATACCAAAACTTATTTATATATAAATAAATTGTAATCAAATACCCCGTGACTTTTCATTAAAAAAATAAAATTTGAACATCCTAGTCTCTTTTCTAACGAAAATCCTTGTTGAATATACCGCTTAAAATTACTATCTACCAAAAATAACTTACAATTAGATTAAAATCCTTTTTTGGATAGCAAGCTTCAAATTCCAACAGGTAAATCTATAATCATTAGTTTACTTAACAAAAAATATTTGCTTTAGGGTGTATTTGTTTCAAGTTTACCAAATTTATTCTTAAGAATAACATTCCTTGGAATATAGAGATGAGAATTTTATTCCAAGGTATTTAGGAAAAATATGTTTGGTTAACTTTATAATATTCCTAGGAACCATGAAAATACGGATTATAATAGGTAACTATATAAGAATTTATTCTCATCTCCATGAGAACTTTATTCCCACCCTTTTTTTTGGGAAATTTTTTCTATTTTCAGGAACATTTTATACCCGGGAATAAAATTTAATAAATTTGTAACAAACATAGGTATATGTATTTCTATCATTTTATTCCCTTAAATCAACAAATATAACTTGAAACAAACACATCCTTAGGCTTTTGGTAAATCCATCAAGTTTCAAGCAAGATATATAATTTGCATTAGCAAGTTTTTTTCTTCTTTTTTTGTTCAAAGAAAATCCAACAACAAGGAAAAGGGCAAGATGGACTAAACAAAAATAATGCTTGATATAAAATTCAAAAGCGAATTTTTAATCTCACAAACTTCTCTCATGCAACTTTTGAAATACTCATTTTGCCACAATTCAGAAGTTGGAATTCGAAGCTTGTTTTTAGTGATTTGGATTATACAATCTGAATTGTGACAAACTCTAATATATGAATTTTTAAACACACTTGACTTCAATATAATGACATGGTTCAAGTTCTATTGTCCGAACACATAAAATACTTGATCGGTTGATAGAACCCAATATGTAACAAACCTTCAATTAACCCATTTTCGAACACCTAGCTTCAACATATTGTCATGTTTCAAATTCTAAAATCAAAACGAGTATACTTCTCTGACTTATAGAATTTGAACCTGAAAAGAACAAAAGAGTTTAGTTTATATAATATAACCTCATAACATGTGCTCTAAGACAATATCACCACACTTCAAAACATTTTTTTTAGGCCAAATACCAAGTTTGATCCTTTTAGTTTGACGGAATTCGCAAGTTAATACTTTAAGTTTCGAAAGTTTCAATTAGATCCTTTTAGTTTGACAGAATTCACAAGTTAGTCCTTTAAGTTTCAAAAGTTTCAAATGTATCATTTTAGTTGATAAACTATTTCACTGTTACCCCTGCTGTCAGTTAATAATTAACTGATGCTAATGTAGCCTTTAAGTTGTTGACTTAGATCAAAACACTGTATTTTAAAAGTTTCAGGGTTTCAAAACGTTACGTTTAATCCTCATAAATGACATTGTAGCACTATAATTGCCGTTTAATAGTGCTAGAAAGGCATTTATTGTTGTAAATAGTTGTCTTTCTAGCGCTATAAATGATCATTTGTGAACATTAAACATAGTGTTTTTGTTGTGAATTCGATGAAAAATCACACCAATAACAAACTTAATGTGTGGAGTAAGTGATAATCAAGCAACCAAAATAAAGTGTATGGAACAATTATAAACACAAGTCAAAAGTAGAAAACAACGAGAGAAAGAAAAAGAGAGAACACAAAAGAATCTGTTTACCCAGTTCGGTTCAAATTGATCTAGTCTGGGGGAGAGAGCAACCCTCCGTTTCAATATAATGATGAGTAACTTTACAAAAGAGATATCAATGGGTTACAAGAATAATTCTCCCGCCTAATTCTACCCAAAGCCCCAATCTCTTCCCGTGACCAAGAGACTCAATCCTAATAGTGTTTCCCAAGGTGAATCAACCTTCAAACCCTAGTGTTTATTGCCAAGAGACAAACTCTATACAAACCCTAGTTTTGTTGTTGCCTTTCTAAACCCTTGTTTCAGCCCCCTCTGTCTCCAAGTTTACTCTGATACAAAGTCTATCTTTATAGTAAAAGTATCTCCATAAAATTGGAACAAATCTGGCCCAAAAAATACGTTTTTGAAATATGCTGATGCGACAATTTGGACGCCGATTTTTCACGCGTGTCAGGCTGAAAAAACCAGTGTCAATTCGGGCCCCGAATTGGCAGTTTCCAAAAACCTCAATTTCTCCAATTTTGAGTCACTTTAACAACAATCTTCACCTTGACTCTAAACTAGTGATGATGCCAAACCATCAACCACCTTGCTGCTCTTTCCCTTGCTTCCCACTACACCAAGTAGCTCCACAAGTTTACACCTTACGTCTTCAACCATTGGAATGTCGTCCGCCTTTTTGAAGATCCTTGTGTCTAAACTACTCAAGGAATTTTAGGTAGTTCCACAAGTGCACACCTTAACCCCTTCAGCCATCGGAATGTCTTCCGCCTTCTCGAAGGTCCATGCAGTCCAACTACACTAGGAATTTTATGTATTTCCACAAGTATCCACCTTAACCTCTTCAGTCATCGGAACGTCTTCCACCTTCTTGAAGAGTCCTTGCAGTCTAACTACACTAGGAGTTTTAGGTAGTTCCACAAGCATTCACCATAACATCTTCAACACAGGACATCTCCCGCTTCCTTGAAGGTCTCCTTGCATCCAATCACCTTTGGCTTTTTTTTAGGATAATCCTGCAAGCCGTGATATACATTCTTCAACCTTCGGAATGCTTTCCGTCTTCATGAAGAAATCCCTTGCACCCAAGGTCCTCCATAGTCGTTCCATTACCGGTGTGTTCAGCTCCACCTCAAGCTGAGCGTACTCTACCTCAACTAGAAAATGCGTACATCCCACTATGTCTTCAACCTTGAAACTCTACCTCAACATGTAGATCATGAGTATTGTTAACTCAGCCTCTCTAGACTTATCATGAGTATTCTTACCACTTCCTCTCCAGACGACCACTGCTCCACTAGGCATCAATCCCAAGGTGAGAAACATCACCTTCTTCATCCTCCAAACAACACCACATCATCAGAGCACCCGCATCCTCAAGACGCAACTTAATGTTCTCCAAATCATCAATGATTTTGTTGAACTCCACAAGTTGCTCTATGATGGCCTTACTCTACCATCTTGAATGAGTAAAGTTGTTGCTTAAGACTTGCCGATGAGCCAAAGACTTTGTCATATACAAATATTCGAACTTTGACCACATCGATGTCGCAGTTGGTTCCTTTGCTACTTCTCTCAAAACTTTATCCCCGAGGCACAAGACAATGACACTCCTTGCCTTGTCCACCATCTCGGTCTTCTCTGATCGTGACATGGTGACCGGTAATGCACCTTCACCCTTCAAAGCTTTCTCACACTTTTGTTGTATTAACACCGCTTCCATCTTTACCTTCCATAACCCAAAATCGTTATCTCCGGTAAACTTCTCAATATCCCACTTCGAACCCATGGTACTTAATTATTCGTTGACCCTTGCCCCACGGTGGGCGCCAATTGTTGTGAATTCGATGAAAAATCAAACCAATAACAAACTTGATGTGTGGAGCAAGTGATAATCAAGCAACCAAAGTAAAGTGTATGGAACAATTATAAACACAAGTCAAAAGTAGAAAACAGCGAGAGAAAGAAAAAGAGAGAACACAAAAAAATCTGTTTACCCAGTTCGGTCCAAATTGACCTAGTCTGGGGGAGAGAGCAGCCCTCCGTTTCACTATAATGATGAGTAACTTTATAAAAGAGATATCAATGGGTTACAAGAATAAGTCTCCCGTCTAATTCTACCCAAAGCCCCAATCTCTTCCCTTGACCAAGAGACTCAATCGTAATAGTGTTTCCCAAGGTGAATCAACCCTCAAAGCCTAGTGTTTGTTGCCAAGAGACAAACTCTATACAAACCCTAGTTTTGTTGTTGCCTTTCTAAACCCTTGTTTCAGCCCCCTCTATCTCCAGGTTTACTCTAATACAAAGTCTATATTTATAGTAAAAGTATTTCCCATAAAATTGGAACAAATCCGGCCCAAAAAATACTTTTCTGAAATATGCTGATGCGACAATTCGGGCCCCGAATTCCTCCATTCGGGCGCCAATTTTTCACGCGTGTCAGGCTGAAAAAACCAGTGTCAATTCGGGCCCTGGACAGCACCATTCGGGCCTCGAAAATGCAGTTTTTAGAAATCTCAATTTCTCCAATTTTGAGTCACTTTCACAACAGTTTTGACACCCTCGAGCTTTTAAAAGGCATCATTTTGATCCAAGTCAACAATTTAACGGCTACATCAACATCAGTTAAACGGAGACTGACAACAGAGGTAACGTTAAAATAGTTTATCAACTAAAAGGACATATTTGAAACTTTTGAAACTTAAAGGACTAACTTGAGAATTCTGTCAAATTAAAAGGATCTAATTGAAACTTTCGAAACTTAAATGACTAACTTAGAAATTCTGTCAAGTTAAAAGGATCAAAAGTGATATTCAACCTTTTTTTTTTTAAGGAAAACAAGGTCTCAAAGTCGATGTATTCTCAATTTCATTTGAAAAATGGCACACTGTAGCAAGATTTAAATTTGGGGGATTTTGGGAATGATTTAGGGAAAAAAACGAAAACAAAGAAATTAGGGAAAGAGGCCGGACGTGACTTATATATTAGCCCGCAGTTGAAATGTTAACCATTTTTTCTAAAATATTTTTAAGACTTTTAAATGGTAATTTTTTATAAACATTATATTATCTTGTTTTGCCCTAAAAAAAGTATTATTTTCCTTAAAAAAAACATATTATATATCTTTGCGGAAACTGCAGTTAGGAAGTAATCGTTCAAAAGAACAAGTAACAACCCACGTGACGTCGTTGGCCATGGGCCATATGTATGACTTGTTCATACTTCAAAAGTCAGCTTGCCCCCATATGGGGATGCAATAAGGTTACAACATATAATATTAAATTAGTTAATAATTTATAATTTTTTCAACGCAAAATCCAAATTTTGATATACAAATAATTTTTCAACGCAAAATCCAAATTTTGACATACAAATAAATTCTTCTGTGGTTGTTAGTATATCTCCAGCAATGATTATTTAATTTCATACTCAAATAATAAATTATAATTTAGATTTGAATTAATGCACTTTATTGAGAGAAAAATAATAATAATTATCACTGCATAAAACACGGTATAAAATTTGGCAAAAATAATATTTATTTTAAAGAAGTTAAAATGAAATATATTAATTGAACTTTCTAGTCGATTTTCTATAAGGAGTGCTAAAAAAGACTATGAGCAAAAAACAACCATTACATCAAAGATCTAATAATGCACAAAATAAAAAAAGGCAAAAAGCAAACTCTTACAAAGAAACATAGAAGACTATATAGTTACACTTAAAACAAAACAAAAAAAAAAGGTTAAGCCACAATTTGTGTAAGTTAAAAGCAAAATTTAGGTGATTTGCCTTTAGACACCAAAATATTGTAGCTTTATTTTCTCATGAAAGTGTTGAATAGATTCCCTTTTTGTTTGAAAACTCTTTGAATTTCTTTGGTGCCAGATGGTCCAAACATAAGTAAGCCAAATTAAATGAAGAACATAGCAAACTCTATTTGAGAAGCCATCAATCGAGCCAAATTAAAGTAAATGATCGAAAACATGAGCCAGATGAACCGTAGTTAAACCTAACCAATTATAGATACTCGACCAAACTTTTCGAAAGAAGCCGCAAGACAAAAAAAAGGGAATCTATTCAATAGCATACACTCACGAAATAATCTACATCATTCATAATAACACAGTCACAATTCAAACAATGATATGCTTGCTCTTAGACTCTAGACTCACTTTATTTGGTACCATTTCTACTCTGAAATACTTGGTTAGGAGGTCGATAGTGCTATACCACCACATGGTGGATGGACAATTCTAAAATGGTCGAGTCATTACAGACTATTCAAGGTTGGCCGAGTCACTACGGACTATTCAAGATTGGCCGAGTCCTTACAGACTATTCAAAGTTGGCTGAGTCATTACAGACTATTCAATGTTGGCCCTGCCCTCATAGACCCCCTCCTCAACCCCGAGACAATATACCTCATTCATTAGTACTTCCGAAATCATATTATGTTTGTCAGACCCTACCTAGATGATGACCAAACACTCCACTAGGTCCTATACCTTATCATTCAATCCATATTCATTCAATAATCACAATTCACGGTGTATACTTCACTCTATTCAATAAAAATCCACATTCATGTATCTCAGTCAATCTCAATCAAGTCTCAATAGTTCAAACATATATAGTCATGATTATAATTAGTCAAATTCTACAAGTCAATAAGAGATTCAACAGGCAGTGCATTTGTAAACATAATTTCATACTAGTTGACAAAAATCTGCACACACATCTATCACACAATAATTAACAATTAAAACATGATCTCACAAAGATAAAATACTAAACAATCTTAACATAATTTCATTCACGGCAGCTTGGAGGTTTCTGAATCATATTTTTAATCCTCATTATTACCATCAACATATTCTTAATAAATTATTATTCATGAATCAAACGCTCTCATACTCCTTACATCTTACATCTAATCTCTCCCCTCGTTGGTCTAGGATACACCTTAAGAGCAAACACAAATCAAAATTAACACTAACTCATGGTTTAAGGGTAATCAATAACATTCATTCGTCTCCAATTAGTCACATCAATCTGAATCTAATAAGGGTAATCAAGAATATTCATTCATCTTACGTCAACATCTCATTTGTCAAACTATATTCACATATCATATTTTCAACAACACCTAATATCTTAGTATCCGCAGTCATCATATATATGTTGTATACCGAAAATTCATTTCAACAAGATTCAACATCACTTTTATATTCATCATCGAATAATTCATCAATTAGAATAAATGCAGCAGATCAAACATGGACATAGCATAAAATTTATTCATGACATAAATTAGCACACATTCGACATAATTTAAATCAATCAAGACCTTAATAATGTTTCTAATTCCTTTTTTAATCTCACACTTCTAACTTTGCGCATTAATTAATTATTCTCTCAAAGGGATACAACCATCGTAGCGTGCACCGAATGAATTTTGAGAAATATAGTTTTTCCGTTCATCACAAGTATTTTACACTCATGTACTCGAACTCTTACGTCTCACCCCATACCTTATTCGGATGTTCCCACAAGCTAATCCATGTCCGCGAGTGAAAAAGCTTCCATTTCTATAAATGCTTGCTCTCCAATCCGTCCAAGTCGGGTCAAAGGTAAAAATGACATATGAGAATACAATCAGAATGGTATATTTCGAAATTGGCCTCATAGAAAATCATCTTGAATCAAAAAAATAATTTGGTGATAGAATAGCTATTAATCCTAGTGTACTCGAAAATAGCTCAATATTTACTGGCGTACATATACAGATAAAATCACCTAACAATAATAGCTAGTAACTTATAAAGTGAACACATATATACATAATTATATGAAAATATAGTTTATAGAAAATTGGGGCGTTACACAAAAGATATTTGAATGATCGTCGGTGATATGTTGGTCCATTGACTAAAATTATACTTACTATACATTTTTTAATGCAAATTTCTTTACTACATGGAGCAGTGAAAGTATGAATTAGGAACCAAATAAATAACATTCCATTCATTTCTAAATTAACATTTGAAGTATGCAACAATAGTCTTTTATGAACATAATTCAATTGGTATGAATATTGTATATTACATACATAGATAGGTATTCAAACCTTAAATTTCCCTCTTATTCATCTTAAAGTTAAATGGGTAAATTCTTGTCACTAAACTACTTAATAAAAATAAAAAATAAAAAATAGATGATAATCAAAGTTGATTTGATATCCATCAAATCATTAATCTTACCTGCATTATGCTTAAGAAAACAAAATGAATGTTTCAAGGTGTATTTATTTTTGATTTTTTATAGAACTTTTTACGAAAAGTAATTTTATTTGAGACATGTCAAATATTAAATATTTATAGCATTTGTAATTGGAATTCAAATATTTGTTTGTTATGCAGCAAGAGTCTAACCATTTTCTAGATCTAACCATCGTTGGCGTTCTGGCGTCATTGTTTTTCATTTAGAAAATATTCTCAATTAAAAATAGGCTCAAAAGCACACTTGTTATTTGAAAAAAATGTTTTCATTCTCATATTTTCATTCCCCCATCAGTTCTCGTGCAAACTCACTGATGCCATCCTCTAGCCCGGAATTGCCCTTCACTTATGCTAAGCACGTATCTCAAACAAATGAACAAAAGAAACAAAGAATAAAAGAAACAAAATCTAAACCTCTTTCATCATCTTCAACAAAAAGAAAAATAAAAGTGAGGGCAAGGAAGCGAGTCACATAACAACGGCTTGGATTAACTCGGTTAGGTGAAAGTAATGAATGATGTATTAAATTTATGTTTTGTTAAAAAGTTTTAAATTTTTTTGAAAAACATTGTCATATATAATTTTCTACCCATTTCTGAAAAAAAAATTATTAAAAAATATGAAGGTTAGACATAAGTTAACTAAAAAGTATGGACTAATTTCATTGATGAAATTTTTTGGAGAGACCAAAAACCTAAGTAATATTTTATGATGACTAAAATCAAATGTTGATATATTTAAGAAGACCATTTACTTATTTAACCCTAAAACTTTTAATAACATATACCTGTACATAGATAAAACCCTTCATTGAATCATTGTACTAAAAAAAAGAAGATAAAACCCCTTAAAAAAACAGAAAAAAATTTAAGTTTGATCCAACATTATGATGTTTTTTGTTGTTGTTGAGAAATCCAACATTATGATGTTCTAAACATAAAGAACTAATTTGACAAGCCATAATTACTAATTTGGCACGAGACAAATATAAAGGAACTCTTATGAAATTTTAATCAAGGGAAAAGATTTCTTGTGTAGTTTTGCCTTTATTATATTACTAGTTCATAGGTCCTTGTGAGCTTAGCTCAGTTGATATGGACAATGCATAATATATGCAAGGTCCGGGGTTCAAACCCCGACCAACACAAAAAATTTTTTTTTACTAGTTCATAGAAAACATCTTTATAAATATTTACATGGTAAACTTGAATGTTTGTTTCCCTCAAAAATATTTTACATGGTAAACTTGAATGTTTGTTTCCCTCAAAAAAAAAAAAAAAACCTTGAATGTTTGTATAAAAAAAACTATACACTGATAACAGCTATTTTTTTTTTTGAGGGGCCCTGATAATAGCTATTAAAAATCTATTTTATTTTATTCACAAATTTGAAAAATTAGAATTTAAATACAAATAACGTGATAGTAATTTTATAATAACTGGAAGTTAAAACCAAACATAAATTAAGAGTTTTATACTCTATTTTTTATTTTCAAAATTTATACATCAAATAATGTAAATAAATACTTCTAAAAAATTACTTCATAGTAGCATTTTTCTGTTATTTACCAAAATCATAAATAGGATAAAAATAAAAAGTTTTTTTTTCTAGGTTATCTCATTATAAATTGTGAGTAATTTACCAAACAACTAATAAAAACGAACCACCTTAATAAATGTGCAATTTGAGTAAAAATTAATTTGTGGATACCACTTTCAAATTTACTTATGTGATGCTCATTGTTGTTTAAGGGGTAGCCTAGACCTCACCAAATTAAAATGATAATTTGATTACAATATTGATAAGTTATATGAACAGAAAGAATGAGGATAATTAAACAGCCCAAATTGTCAAACCGACTTGGACTAAATTTAGAAACATAGCATCTGAGAAAAAATGTTAAAGAAATTCGGTAAGGAGACCAAAGTGTAGAAACACAGCTCATATGGTGAACCTCGTGAGACATAGGTCAAACCGCCAAGGGCCACTCGTTAGTTACACATCAACTTGACGTTATATGTTACTATCGTTAAATTTTCTGTTTCAAAGGAATGAGTCAAATGATAGTATTTAGTTGAGAGAATAGATTAGAATTGCCATTATGGCTTGCATGGTCAACTTAATTAATCCACAAATTAATCGGCTCTCTTGAAAGAGTCTATGTTTTTGCCCTACTTCCTACCGTAGCAAATTAAATGCAATTTTAGTCAGCGATCAAGGCAAATACGATGAAATTTTACTAGTTTCAAGCAAGGATTTCAACCTAGGTATTAGAGCATTTTCAGTTAAGGATTTTGAAGCAATGCAATTTTGGTTGATTTGCCATTGCTTTGTGGTTTTCAAGGTGGAGATATAAAGATGACTTCGTGGTTGGGGTGAGAGTTAACGAACAAATGAAGGTCAACGATTTGATCTCCGTTGATCTCTATATGTGATCTTTCCAATATCATGTCATATTTAAATAATTTCTACGCGAATATTTACACAGACGATAATGTAAAACTTTTTAACATGTTTATCAAATCAGAATAATATTCAAATGTGAAACGTATACGTAATGTATAGTGCTTCAGCAAACCAGAAGGATGTTGAACTAAAACTGCTTTAATTTTAAATATGAGGAATTCTTATGTGGTCATAAACACGAGTTTAAATTTATTTAGACACACAAATGAAAAAAGATAGAAAAAATAATCAATTTATTATTATTATTGAAATAATTAAACAACGGTACATTTGTGTGCTTAAATGATTTTGTTTTGTGAATATTACGGCAAAAAATTATGCCTTAAACTTAAACATTTATAGAGATAAGCAATATGTGACATGCAACGTAACTATATAGTAATGCATGTATTGCACAGTGTTTTCTTATTTTGTTAAGATTTGGAAATGAGTCATATCAAGAACAAGGAAAAATAATGCTGCATTAACTATTCAATTATAGTAAGCCATGAAAGTATATGAAATGCCGACCGATACTCGTTTAGTTGGTAAAAAAAAAATTGAATTTTTCCATGAGTTTAGGTCAGTTAGTAGGACAGTACATTATATAAGTAGTTATCGAATTTTGAACTCAAATACATCACTTGTTCATTTTAAGAGATGAATTTTCAACCAATAAATTACTTAACAAAAAAAAAATGGGTTCAACTTTCACAATCAGCCTAAGACTACATTAATAGATAATTTGTAATTAAGTTATGTATATTCTCATGAATCTCTTGATTCAATTCATCTTTTATTATAAAAAAAGTACACATAAAAATTAAGTCAGATTTGACAAAATAATTGTGACACCTTGATTATATTCAAAATTTAAAGTGTGAATTTCGTCAAAATAAAAGTAGTACAATGCGATTCCAGTAAACTCAATCAATACAGATATACATACATGATACATCTGTCTCATGGAAATTTTGTAGGTGTATAATCTTGGAAAAATATTTGAAAATATTGAGAGACGAAATCAATGTTGTACAAAATCAAGTCAGTTTTAATAATATTTAAGATTAGTTCAAGTACAGATTTTTGAAAGGCATCCATGTATCATGTATGTGTAATTGAAACAGTGATGTATTTGCTAACGTAAATACCCATCAAGCAGAGTGGCAACAACAGAAGTTTTTGTGGTCGAAATCTTGTGACCAAGTCACCTACTCTGTCCCCAAATGTCTTATAAAATGGGTCCTATCTATCCAATTAATGTCCATGTGAGGGGCTCACTCACGTCTCTTATATTTTTATCTTTTTCTAAGGCCCCTTATCATTACATTGCCATTTCTTTTTCTTATCCTTCAATTTCGACGTGCCATGCTTTCACTCTCCTATCGGCACCAACATTTTGAAATTCCTTTCCCCAACTAAATAGGATGATGATTGATGCAGCTTTCATTTCTGTTCTCATGAGACAATCACTCCTCGAATTGAAAATAGTATCAAATCAATCAATAATTATATTATTTTATTAAAAAAATAATCGATCTCTCAATAATTGATAAGATTATTTTATTTAATAAATTATTGTCTTTCTAGAGTATTCATTTTTTAATTCAATAAATTATTTTATAAAGATTGTGTTAGATTGCATTTTGATTTAGTCTAAAAAAAGTTGTATTTTGATTATTGTTTCACTTATTAATGAGGATATATAGGTGTGGAAGTTTTAATTAAGATAGTAAAAATTTGAAGTTTTAATTAAGAATGTAAATATTTGATAATGAAAGACTTTTAGGTCTATACCTTTCGGTTTTTAGGAAAAAGATGTCATGTTGTTTGATCGATGAGTGTTTAAGTCATAGACAAATTTGGGTGCTGCTGATCTATTAACCATTTGAAATTTCTTTATCTAACATCTTTTTGTCCATTGACGGTCACAACGGAGGCCACTGACTACACCCTATGGTCATTATTATAAATAAAAATCCACATTTTAGAATCATTCAATTAATGATGTATATGATCTTTATTATAGACTACAAATATCATTTAATGAATGAACCTAAAATGTTAGTTTTTGTTTATAATAGTGATCGGAGGATGTATGACCCGTCATAAATTGGCATCTCGTCAATGCTGCTTCCCAGGTCTCCTAAGTCCTCAATACATGTATGCATGTCAATCAGGACACAAAAATGTACACAACTTTTTACCCATACACATTGGAATGCTCGCATGTGCCAACCTTATTTTTTCCACAACTAGACGTTACTCACTGGTCCAGTCAACCTTCTTAATCTAATCAGATTAAAAACAAATTCAACGAGTATAACTAACAAATTGTTGCACAATACTCCCTCTGGTCTTAAATATAAGAAACGATTTCTTTTTTAGGTTCATTTAGTAGTTAAGGTGAACCTAAAAAGTGAATCTTTTCTTATATTTAAGATCGGAAGGAGTAGATCCTTTAGATTGCTTACAAACCCTTCAATTGATCGAGAACAACCTTTTTATGTAAAAACTCCAATCTAATTGCAACTTCCGATCGTTTTTTAAATATCGGTCTATCAATCAAAAGAAATATCGGCCCTATAACGAAAAGTGAAATGTTCACAAGAAATTGGGCTTTTTTTTCAAGGTAGGCTAAAGATAAGGTGACACGCGTCGAATGCATAGAGCATAACATCCTAGATGTGGGGTAGTGACCCGCCGCGATTTACTATCCGCCGTATAAGCCATCTGGCATTTATTCATTTATTTCTCCATTAAGATATTTTTCATAATTATCATATACTGCCAAAATACACCTTTTTCAGAATCATCATTATTATTACCACGTTCTAGAGATACCTCCACGCGTTACCACTTCATTTGGTCCTCAATTATTGCTATGTACCCTTCTTCTCCACCTATTCATACTTTTACATAATTGCCCTTCTCTCATGGAGTACTCCATTCTCAATAATTCATTTTTGTTACTAACGTAGTAACGTATAACACTTTTTTTTTTTTTAAGTAGCTTAGTGGCTAGAGAAATCCACCTTAAAGATGAATAAGTGGGGTGTTAGAAAATGTGTTAAGCTATGAATTTTCGAACTCCGGCTCCTGTATATATTGTGCATTATCCCTTACCAAATGTGTTAAGATCATGGGAACAAGAATAACACCGATTTTAGTTAGAAAATAATGAACTAATGGCTTCTTAAAAAATTAAGTTGTGAAACCTAATGCTATAACTATGTATAAGTATCACCACTCGTGTACGGAAATTCTATATCGTTGAAATAATATTGTATATAAAAAATCTTAGAAGGATTAGGATACCCCCCGTTGACTGAGTGTGTAAACAGTGCATGTATCTAATTCTCATCTCTTGTTGTTATTAGGTAGAGTGGGTCACATGGGTTTACAGAAAAGGAAAATAAAGAGAATGCTTTTGAGCCTTGGAAATACTGAGACTGAGTGAGGAAGGGTTGTTTTCAGGACACGAGTAATGTCCTCCACATTTCAGAAAAAAAGGCCTACCATTTTCCCATACCTTTTCACATCTACCTTTATGTATTTAATATACCATGCTGATTGATTGATGACTATTATCCCCACTTTCGTGGGTAAAGGAACTATTCATTCATTCTTGTTTTAGTTACTCACTTCTTCATAAATCATGGCACATTTGAAGACAATAGTCTCTAAACTCCCACTCTCCATTCAAGTATATATCACTTTTTTCATGATTTGATTGCGGTGGATAATTGTGGCCTAACCTCTTGCTCTTCTAGTCTAGGTTCGGTTTCTTTGGTATATGGAGAGAAGAATGGACTAAAAAGTTAAGGTGAAAAAAAGAGTTTTTAAAGTTATTTGAAGCGAGAATTATTACCACCGCCTTTTCATATTGATGTTGAATGTTTAACGTCTCTCTAGACCCATATTGAATATTCTTAGTACCAACTCTCAAGGCTGATGTTAGTTTCTACTTTCCACTTTCCAACATTTCCAATTTAGTTTCATCACCTGGCAAACCATGTTCATCTAGTCCAACTAAACCTATGTCGGCAACATGAACAAGGACTAAACCAGGAATTTAAAGCTAAAAGGGCCGAGTATAAGGAACATAATTTGATTAAAAAATAATTGTTTAAATACGAAAGGTATTTAAGAAACCCTAAATTAGTATTATTTTTTTGTTTGTCAAAGAAAATTATAACAATATTTTTTTTAGATAGACAAAATGACAAAGTCATTATAAACTCACACATACATGTGGAGGTGTCGGGGTTCAAACCTCGATCATGGTGTTTGATCTAACATATTTGGCAACTTTTGTCAGTTGAGCTATAACTCGTGATTTTGTAGAGACTGAAAAACAAATTTAACCCTATATTATTTATGTAGTTTTGACTTTACTTACCTCCCAACCGAACACTGGATTACAATGACCTCATTACCGTAAGAACCGGAGGGTTAACACAAAAATATAATGACATCTGACAAAATAAAAAAACTTGTGTACGAATGTAAAAGACATGAGATTTTTGTCACAAGGGAATATAAGGGATAATATATTAAGGACTAAACTATATTTTTATCCCCTATTTTTATTTTAGATTTTAATTTGCTCTTTTTTAATTTTAAAATAGTCTTTTATTTTATAAAGCTATATCATCATGGTTCATTCTATTTAAAATATGTTATGGAGAGGACCATATCAATATATTTTAAGAAATATGAGATAATTTAAAATAATATAAAATATAAAACTAATGATATTAGTTGTCAATTAATCTAGTAACATAGGGAAAAAAAGTTTACATTTTTTTCGGTAAAAAAAAACCTTTTTAATTAAACTAATTGGGGGGGACCATGGCCTAATATATATTTTACTAAACATTTTAATATAGTTTTGTAGTGTGTATATAAAAAATTATTGAAAATGTGGGGGGAGCCATGGCCTCTAAAGGCCTTTGGTCTCTCTGCCTCTGTAGACTGACGATGAGTGTTTAACATTCCTCTAGATTGATGTTAAGTATTCTTATGTACCGCCTCTCAAGGCTGATGTTAGTTTTCAACATTTCCAATTTAGTTTCATCACCTGAGAAACCATGTTCAACTAGTCCAACTAAACCAATGTCAGTAACATGAATAAACCTAAAGTCTCATATCTCAAGATTACCATGTTGGAACAAAATACGTTTATCAAACATTACCCTTAGAGTGGGGGAGTTTGGTAGAACAAAAATGTTTAACATATGTCACTCTTAAAGTTTTGATGATAACAAGGTATTAAAAATTGTCAATTGGATATGCTAATATTTGTTTAAGTGTACAGGACCATAGACAAAATTTTATATCTTTCAAAGGTTCTGAAAGAACAAAAGAAAGCAAAAGGATCAACAAAAAGGAAGCTTGAAGAGTCTGAAGTGAAGTGCTCCTGAAGTTCAAAGTGCTCCTGAAGTGATGACGTCATCAGAAGCAAAGTTCATCAGAAGCGCCTCATCAGAAGCAACCTCACCAGAAGCTGAAGTTCATCAGGAGCTGAA
>Ga0315914_1003805_pt1 | contig 22758 bp, 11 predicted proteins | sample MpolenodulesMG_FD_203920 | JGI IMG/M metagenome (GOLD analysis project Ga0315914, IMG submission 203920) | Medicago polymorpha root nodule microbial communities from Los Angeles, California, United States - elongated nodules | ecosystem: Host-associated > Plants > Roots > Nodule | place: USA...
CCCCCCCCAGCCACACACACACACCCCTTCTTGCGACAATTATTGCTACTTCATGTATGTCAAAGAAGTTGCATCTGACATAACACCCATATGTCTATATGTTGATGACTTGTTAGTCACTGGTAACAACATCAACATTATGAAGAAATTCAAACATTTAATGATGAATGAATTTGAGAAGACAGATTTAGGAAATTTGTCATATTTCTTAGGCATGGAATTTATAAGAACTGAGAAAGGTATCATACTTCATCAGAGAAAGTATGTCAAAGAGGTTCTGAAAAAGTTCAGAATGTTGGAATCTAATCCTGCATCATCACCTATTGAAGCAAACTTGAAACTTGAGAAGGGTGGTGAAGAAGAGAAGGTTGATGCAACCTTGTTCAAACAGATAGTAGGCTTATTAAGGTACCTATGTAACAACAGACCAGACATAGGTTTCTCAGTTGGTTTAGTGAGCACATATATGGATGATCCTAGAATCTTTCATATGAAAGCTGAAAGAAGAATTATCAGATATCTAAATGGAACAATCAATTATATCATTTTTTTCCTGCAATTTTAGATGATAATGATGCAGTGATTACTTGTTAATCAGAACCAGATTGGTGTGGAGACAAATCTGACAGAAGAAGCACAACATGTTACTTCTTCAAGGTTTTTGGTGCACCAATTTCATGGTGCTCTAGAAAACAACCAGTGGTGGTATTGTCCTCATGCAAGGCAGAGTATATTGCGGGCTCTTATGATGCATGTCAAGCTATTTGGATTGAATTTGTGTTGAGTAAGTCGAATATTCAAGTTAGGAAGCCAATTGTTTTGCAACTGGAAAACAAGTCAGCCATCAACTTAGCTAAGAATCCAATTCTACATGGCAGAAGTAAACACATAGAAGCTAGATTTCATTTCTTGAGGGAGCAGGTGAATCATGGGAAGCTAGAGGTGAAGCACTTCCCAAGTGAATCTCAACTTGCTGACATTCTAACTAAGGGATTGAAGATTGATATGTTCTTGTCTCTTAGGAAGAATTTAGGAATAATCCAGTATGATTAAATTTATATGCTTTGTTCCATAGTTGAATTATAGGGAGCATGTTGTGGATAAATCCAACTATGTGTGTTGGTTAGTTAGTTAGTTAGTTAGTTTGTTAGTGGCTTGTAGTGCAAGTAACTCCACTTAGCCTATAAGTACTTGTTTGTATTCAGTTGATATAACTCAATATCTTGAATCATAATCATAATACAATACAATTTATAGTTATACAATTCACCATAAACAAAACTCTCTTCATCCACTCTATTCTCACAACAGAGTAGAACAAAACGTTCTAAACTCTCTCTTTCTCTCATCAGTGAGTGTAAGCTAAGAGCTTGCACCAACCAATTGGCCCTTATACTTTCCTCTTTTTTTTTTTGTTAATCTAGAAGTTCCCCACCCTAGTTTTCTCCAAACGTACACATAGGAGATATCATTTAAAGTGTGGTACCAAACTCTCATACTAAGAGTGACTTTTCTTCAAAAATGAAATTATAAAATCGTCGAAAAACACAATAAAGTTTGAAACCTAAGTAGAATTTTTTTCACTCTCACATAAATGAGTTGATTTTTGACATTTTTAAAATTTAATATTTTTTTTTAAATTTAACATTTTTAACATTTAATATTTAATTTAAAGAAAGAAAAGTCACTCTATAATATGTGAGTTTTGTGTCACATCGTTAAATGGTGACTCCTCGTTGTAAATTTGGAGATAGACTACCAAATCACGAAAGGGAAAAACATTGGGGCTAAAATTAATAATAAAAAGGGGAACTAAAATTGCATAAACACAATATGTTGGTGCCAAAAATGCAATCAATCCAAAAGTGTAATGCATCAAAATATAAGTTTCTTTTAGGGAGACATGTGTATTGGATTAAAATTTTATGAGATAATTTGAACAAAAAAAATCCTGCATATTTTAAAACAATGTGCATGAGTGCATTGATTTTAAGATTTTTTTTAAGACTTTTAACAAAGATTTTAAGTTTGAATTTTAATGGATTTATAATACACAATCTTAATATTTCATAGTACATGAACTTATATAATTTCAAAGAACTCCTTAAGTTTTTAGTAAACATTCAAAGTTATAAACATCAATACAAACAAATAATAATAAAAAAAAACATCAAGTTGAATAAAAAAAAGAATAAATCAATATAATTTTATTTAGATACTCCGAGCTATACTTGTCATTGTTATCTTCTTGATCATATTTTTCAAAGAATGCTTAGAGTAGATTGAAAATTCATTGTTATTACATCTCACATCCCAAACTAGAGATAAACATTGTTACCTTTTCTAAGAAGTGGACAATTTTTATTTATTTTCGACGTTGTTTTTGCAACGATTCATCAAAGAAAAATAATGTTCAATGACTGAAAAGGAAAAAAATATAGCTATATATTTTCATAGGTATTGAAAGAAGTGAAAAAAGGAAGAAAAAAAAAAGGTCATTTGTGTGGTTGTGCATGAGGGAGGAGAGCATAGGAGAAAGAAGAGAGGCATAATTGCATAAAAGTAATAACAAAAGTCGAGGAGAAAAGCGGATTAGGTGCAATCATCATCTTGATATCGTTTGATCAAAATCAGATGATTCAAATTTTAAGTCATTTTTTATTTAATATAAAATTTTGAGGTTAAAATATGCACATATCAGTAACGCCTACATGACTGTATGCAATCTTTGACCGCACAAAAACCTGACCTGAGAAAATTGGAGAGATGAAAGATATATAGAGGCATAAAAGAAATAGAGATATGAGAGAGGAATGAGAGAGAGAGAAGAGATGTATAAAAACATAAAAGAAATTATAAATGAGAGAATTCATCAAAATATCATGATACGGGGGAAAAACTTTTTAATGCTAAAAACTCATTAAAAAGTCTATCAAAATCCATTAAAATCCATATTTTAAACAATAAAATTGAAATTAGATTTTTTTTAATACCAAAGACTTTTTTTTACTGTACTTCCCTTCATTGTTTAAGTGCGATCATATAAGCACCAATGCATCGGATTCCATCAGAGCTACTAGACCAAAACCCTCAGAAGTCAAATGAAAAAAGTAAAAACAGGAAACAAAGAAAATGATAAGCAGACTAAGGAAATCTGTAGTTAGGAAGACCACACCGATCACGAAAGAAATCCGAGTGCAGCGCCAACGGTAACATATGCAGCCAAACTAAGTCCTGAACTGAATGCCCCATATTAGCCAATCTATCGACGCAACAATTACCTTTGCAGTAAATATGACGACCTCAAGTGTTCCAATAAAGTACATTCATTGAGCGTGACAATAAATAAATTTTCATAAAAATAATAATTAAAATAACAATTTAATAATTTAATTAATATAACTTTTTGGTGATAAGAATTTTTTTCATCTTGTTACCAAGTTTTTAGTGTTGACTACTATGTATATAAATTGTGAATATCATTAAAATATAATATTTTTTCTTATCTAGTATAAATTTTTTAAGCAATAATTGACTAGTGAAACTTGTAAATTTTATAATAGTATTATTTAAATTAAACTTTTTAGTAAATTTATTTAATGTTTTCCCCAAAAAATAATTTAATGAAACAAAGTATTGTTGACTGCAATATGTAATTAATAAATATTATTGAATGCATTTCTTTTCTTAAGGACTATTGAATGAATTTTTTGTCAATTGTATAAGGCAAAATAATTATATTATTTTTAAAATTTAATATCCTCTAAGGATGTCCTAAATAAATATTTATAAATAGTACCATCAATTGACAAAATATACCATGGCATGTAACAAAAAATTAAATTCCATAAGTCCATAAGAGTTGTGTTGCAATAACAATGGGTGATGATATTAAAGAAGTTAATAAAATTTGCCATTGAAGTTTTATTTTGATCAGGTGCAGCTGAAGAGTGGTATCTGAAAGAAAGAGCCAGCCACAAAGATATTAAGGCGCAATCGAAGAAAAAAATTGATAAGGTATGTGAATTACCCAATTGCATATAATAATAATTTTGTCAACACAAGAAATATTTTAAACAATTGTGTTGTCCAAATGATGGAAGATCCTATAGACATATCTTTCTAATATGATAAAAAAAACAATACCAAATTTTGAATGGCCGTCAATTTCAGAAGTTTTGTAAATAAAGTCTTAAGTCTTAACTCATCATGATCACTTTGGCATTTTGCACAAAATATAGTTTTTGATTATGGTGGTTTTATTTTATTTTCAAATCTTGATCAAGATCTTCAAATAAGTTATGTCGAAATAATTGCAATCGATGCTTTTGGTGTATTTTTGAAAACCTCCATATTTTGATAGTTATAACCATCACAAAAAAACGTTGATTTTAATAGTTTCGATGTTATATGACATACCATATTTGAAGATCTTCATCGAGATCTGGAAAGAAAAAAAAAACCATCATAATCAAAAGTTCTTTTGTGCAAGGTGCTAGAGTGATCACACGATGAGTCAAGACCTCATTTACAAAATTTCTAAAATTTAAGGGCATTCAAAATTGATTTTTTTATCATATTAGAAATATATTTCCATATGTTTTTCCATCTTTTAAACAATAAACTTGTTTAAACAACTTCTTTTGATGACAAGAATGTCATAACGTAAAACAATATACAATTGAATATTTAACTTATCTTAGCCATTCTACTTCGATTGAGCTTTAGTATCTTCATGTTTGGCTATTTCTTTGTAACAATGACATATATCTGCTTGCTTTGTTACTTCAAAAGTTTTTCGAGGAAGTATGTGTGTTAGAACTTCTTTGGCCAATATGATTTAGTTTCATTTGTAATTAAGAGTTCATTTCTTCTTACTTTCTAGGCATTTACTTGATATGTTGACTTCACCAAATATGTAATAATATTCTTTTAATTTGTATTTATTGTTATATTTAGCTAGGATGATTTCATGTCTATTGTTCTAAGTAGGATAAATTTTATTGAATTGTACATAATATTTAATGTTAAATATACACGACATTCATTAATCAAAATTGTGCTAAAATATATACACATAAAAATTATGATTAATGGTGTTCAAACACGATGCTCTTTACGTTCAATAAATGCACAAACTAAGGCAAAGCCTAAGTCAAAACCTCAGATAAGTTAATCAATGAGCATGTATTGAATTCAGGAAATTGTCACCTTTGGGCAGACAAGTTCCTTAGTTCAAAACATTCTCCAATAACTTTATCCCAAATAATTTTTTTAATTGTAAAATGCAATAACCACCTTTGGGCTGGAAATTACATGTTACGATTAAAAACATTCCTCAAGCTACAAAAGGAAATTTCATCAATCAATCAATAGAAGCGGTCCCACTTTGATGGTAACGGCCTATATCAACGCATGAAATTCTTTTTGCATAGGAATCAATAACTCTTGTCAAAATACGACACAGAAAAAATATGCATCATTTAAATGCATGTAAACTGGTCAATATCGTTTCAATTTGCATTCATCATAATTTTGTTTGATACAATGCGGTAGAATAGTACGTTAAAAGCAGATAAAAGAAAATCAACATATAATTATGTGCTATCTTTTGGAAGAGTACTATTACCGCTAAACTCATAATCTCATTAACAAGTAATGATTTTAATCAATTACCTACGCAACGGAAATATATGAGACTTGAATTTCACTACTATTGAGGATAAAAAGACAAAATAGACAAAAAATATTTAATAAAAGACTATAATATCCTCAATGTAAGTCATCATAATGAACAAAAAAAAAGTCATCAACAAAGGATATTTTCTCATTTATAGATAATTGACATGTAAGATTCTCCCACGTGATAGAGAATGATAGTTGGGTTATCAATCCAATACTTTTGAAAATATTTAAACAAATATTCAACTATATTCTCTATCACACAATGGTCATGTCAATTAATATTACACCAATATGATATGCACATCCCTTATATAATAAGGGAACAAGTGTAATCAAATTCAATAAAAGAATTTGAATTAAATAAATCATGGCTAACCTCAAAAGATGTAATCAATTCTCTTTGTATGTAGAGTCATTATGCACGACTTAGCGAAAGTTCCGCACAATTTGACATATTATCACTTCAATAGGTTCATAATTCAACAACAAACCAATATAGCAAAAGAAAGACTCTAATAATATATCAATACAATACAAGGATAATAGTTTTCAATTGCCTTCAAAATAGCTCAAAATATCTTTTTATGATATTTCATAAGTGAGCATATAAATAACAACAAGGCAACATAAAATTTATACAACAACTATAAATTCATATACATCGATATTTGGTGCATCAAAAGAAGAACAAATTCTCGAAACCAAATTTGAACCTTTTAAACAAATATCATACCTATCATGCATATCTCATATACCCGAAAAACACGTAACAGAAAGACACAACCACAAAAATTATTTGATGAAAAGGTTGCTGATCAAATTCAAGCCAAGAAAATCAAATACGGCACAAATTTTATGAATTACAAGTTCTTCGAATTCATATCATGATAAGGCTTACGATGTATATAATCACACACCAAAAATCCATCGGGAATTATGATCAAAATATGAAATTAAATATAACCAAGATAATTTTCTCAAAATAAAATGTATAAAATCATTATGTCTTGCCAAAGAATCAGAAGATAATTACAATAGATAAGAAAAACTCATGAAAAGTTGAATAGAAGATGCATCCATTCATATTGAATCAACACCCAACAATCTTACAATGAAGTTCAGTTTGATAATTCAATCCACCTTTGATTAACTGTGGTGTATATGATGCACAAGTATTTGTCTATAATTGGATACCAATATGTCTATGACTGATATACATAATTTTTATTTTTTATTTTTAATGCGAATTCAACAAAACAAAATTTAAAAGGCAATCACATACAAACACCCTGTAATTATAGTCCACTCAAAGAACAATGGTGACAAACAAAATATTCAGGGAGTTAAAAGCTTTTCTAAATTTTTGTTTTCTGTACAATTGAAGACAAAATATGGATTTAGAAAATTGACATATATGATTTGAATGAAACTAAAACTGAGTTGGCACACAATTTCAACAACTTTGACTTGAAATTGAATTAAACAAAAGTTTGATGCTGTAAAAGCCAAATTCTTAATTTATAACAATCCTAAAATAAAATTAAAGAAAGGGTATGAATTCAGCTTAAAAAAATAGTTTTGGGATAACAACGATTTGTCAAGGACACAACAATACACTATAACAAAGGCCTATGATCATCCAGAAGTCCTGTCTCAACTGGCAAAATGCCGAAATTGTTAGGTCAGATGCCATTACCGGGGTTCGAACCCCGATACCTCCATTTGTGTGTGAGTTTATAATGGTTTTGCCATTTCGTCTATCAACCAAAAAAAAAAGGGCCTAGGAATGGCGATTGTATAATCCCAAATCAAATTTTAAACAAGTTTTGCTCCAACTCAATAATAGGCTCCACGAGTTTTAATTCCAAATCAAATTTAAAACGAGTTTTGCAACGCAACACTTATATTAATTTAAACATGTGATCCCACAAATACCAAATGTTAGGGTTCTAAATCATATAATAATAGGCTCTAATACCACAGATAAACAATTTAATCTTCAAGATTGAGTTATTATATGAAATTAGAACACACTTACTTGGAAACCATGATTACCGTGCTCGCCAAGATTTGAGACATAGTCTTCCTTTGCCTTTCACATGCTCCGAACTTAGGTTTTCGATGGGGCAAGCCGCTAATGAGCGGAATAGTCAGAGTGATGGCAAAGGGGACCTAGCCTCTCTATTTATAACCGTGCAACCCTAGGCACCACCCATCATGGGCCTAGTGTTTGGGCCTACAATATGTTTCTACACAAATCAGATTAAGTGCCCAAAAGCCCATTATCTATTGATCACTTTTATTAGAGCCTAAGCATCATCAAATGGATCACAACATCAGTCCATTTTTATTAAAATCAAAACCAATAAATGATTGCAGCACACAAAACATTAGAAGAAATTCTAACAGGCCAGACCAGGCTTTGATAGGCCTGAGCCTGACCTACGAATTTTTTTGTAAGCCTAAGTCTGGTACATGGCCTTTCATAGGCCTATTTTTTTGGCCTGACCTAGCCTATTTAAAAGTATGGCCTGGCCTGGAAGCCTATTTACAGGCCTACTTCATATTAAAGTCATTAAATATTAAATTTTGTCTACTTTTAAATAGGTTAAATTGGCCTTAAAGCCTATTTCCCCGTAAGGCATGTCTATTGCTATAAGGTCTTAAAAGTCTATTTCACTATAAGGCTTCAAAGCCTATTTAAAAAGTCCATTATTTAACTTTTTTTCTTGATTTTTATGTTTAATATAAATTATATTTTAATATAAATAAAAAATAAATTTTAATAATATGCATAAATAGGCTGGCCTACCAGGCTTCGTAGGCTTTTTTGATAGCCTAAGCCTGACCTATTTACTTAAATAGGCTTTTTCAAAAGTCTAAGCCTAACCTTTTTCATAAACAGGCCAGACCCAGTGGCGGAGCCAGAAAAAATAGTTTGGGTGGGCCATCAAAAGTAATTTGACTAAAAAAGCTCGGGCACTTTTAAAAAATAAATTACATAGTTTACTACTGCTATATATGACTTTTTTTTTTTTTTTAGTAATACAACTATTAATTGGAGAAATTTTCAGTTGAAAAGACGATATAAAGAAGATTTGAAACCCAAAAAATTAGAAAGTTTGAAAACCCCCGCTACCCAACCAAGTATAGGCATGATAAAGATCACATATGTCATTTTTAGAAGCGCCAAAAACCCAAACCGTTAAAAATTTATTTAAAAACTCGTAAAATAGACCTGTGATTTGTAATTATTTAATTTTTTAGGTGGACCACTACACCAATTAGTGGGGATATAGATTTTTCGAACACTAAAACCGCAACAAAATTGTTTAAAATCTCATAAAATAGACCTGCCATCGCTAATTATTTAATTTTTCCGGGTGGGCCATGGCCCACCCCTACCCATGAAGGGCTCCGCCCCTGGTTAGACCAGACCAAGCTTAATCAGGCCAGGCCGAAGGCCCTTATAGGTCTGCCTGACCTATTCCCAAACCTAATCATGAATGATCCGAATGCGGAGCTCACTTTTAGATATATTTCTTTTATCGTTTAGTGACATTTAGGTTTTAGATTCTTAATCGTATGGTCACTTATTTCCGCATTATACATTTTGTAGTTTCTTTATCCTTTATATTTTATTCAATTTGATCAAAATTTGTTTTTTTCCTCTGACATAATTCAGTTGTTATGGACATTGTATTATATATGTAGTAGTTGAGGTTTTAACCTGAATTATTCACTTATCCCTTAAACTTTGTGCATTCAATTCATTAAAACATTAAATATTAAATATTAAATTTAATGCACGCATTCCAATACATTATTTCTACATTTGACTACTAAACTTGTGCCTTAAGGGCACACGTTAACATTTCCCTAATAATAATGATAATATTAACAACAAAAATAATAATTTCCAAATAATAACCCCCTAAAAAACAATAATAATAATAATATGTGCTATATATAAAGAGGATACATGGTTTTGGGTTGATTTTTCTACTTCTAATTATACTCTTAAATAAATTTTACTTTAAAAATGCTATTTTGTTGGCGTCATTATATTCAAAAATATAAAAATTTATATTATATTTTGGATATCATTGAAAAAGATAAGTATAGTTTGTTACAATATGAGAGTGTAAAATATATTATCTATACCTATAATTTTAATCAAAATTTCATAAAAAATATTATTCGTGATTTATACGCATTAACACAATAAAAAGTATGGACAGACGGGCACCGAGTGTCCATCAGAATTCATATTATATGTGAATTCATATGTGAAAAATCTATACTTAAGCAAAATTTGACCAGAATGTTATTTTGTTGGTGTCATTCAAAATAAAATAAGAATTCATATTATATCTGTTATATTTTTATCAAAGTTATATTGTTAGTATCATTGAAAAAAGATGAGTATAGTTTATTACAATATAAAAGTACAAAATATCTAATATTTATACATATAGTTTTAATCAATACCAAATTATTTTTAATCAAATTACACATATAGTTTTAACCAAAATTTCATAAAACCTACCGTATAATTTATATGTATTATATCGTAATAAGAAGAGTAGACAACTAACACGGACCCGTCTAAACGCTTAAACTCTTTGAGCGTGTCACATTAAATCCACAATCTTCTTATCACTTCTTTAAAAAAAAAAAAAAAGCTAGATTACACAAGAGGTTTTTAAGTTATTTAAGTTAATTGATCGATTGTAACAAGTTGACCCTTTATGTTTTTTTCATACCACTTAAGTCCTTTAAGTAAATTGATTGTAACAGGTTGGTTTTAAGTTTTTGTTTCGTACCAATTAGGTTATTTAATTAAAGTTATTTAACCATAACAATTTGAGAACTTCATATCTTAAAAATGTAAGTTATTCGGGACCTAAAAGTTACAATTAAATAACTTAAACGACCTAATGTTATTACAATTAAGTAACTTAAAAGGACGTAAGTGATACAAAAAAAACTTAAATGACTAATTTATTACAATTAAACAACTTAAAGAACGTCCGGTGTAATTTAGCCTACATGAAATAATAAAATCTTCTTTCTAAATAAAATAAAATAATAATAATCTTCTTATCACTGTAACCCCCTATAAGCACATTTTCACTCCTAATTCTGATTATATGTAGGTTCAAAACTAAATTTCAAATAGGATTGCTCCACCACTTCATAAAAATCATTGACTATGAAAAGCATATCCACACTCCCAAAAAGTATAATACAATTCCATCACTTATAATTCTTCCCCACAAATCAGGAATTCAATGTATCAAAAGAAATCTATAAAGCTTGCTCTCAACAATCAACAATTGAAGATAAGATACATTCAATGGCTTAACCATTATAATACAATGTCTGTGTCGACTTCAAATCAATCATGGCAGGACAATTATCTCCAACCAAAACTACAAACCATGGAAGCAAAACAAATTTACTGACTTCAATCAGATCATAACAACAAATCACCCTTTCAAAACTAATATATAATAGAAATATAAGGGATATATACTGCCTATCTAAACAATTCGAACCTCAAACTCGGTCTTCAACTTTAAAGTGATCGAGCACGATACCGTGAAGTTTTGTTTTTTTGTTTTGAAGGAACCGTGAAGTTTTGTTGGATTCTTATCCGTTATCGAATCATTTAATACTATGCCAAATATACATAGATTTTTCTTAGGTAATAGTTAGTTATGTTGCTCACCACAGTAGTCCCCAATGTATTAAAATTTTAAAATAGTTTCTAATTATACATTTCTTTAGTTAAAATAGTCTCTGACATTAAAATATTTCGTTAATATTGTCATATCAGTATATTTACTTATTATCATATCAATCATCGTAAATATTTACTTATTGCCATTTTATAGTCCATATATAAAAAGAGTTATTACGAGCATTGAGAGATTATTTTAGCGTCAATGACTATTTTAATTAATATATTGCAACAATTAAAGACTATTTTAGAATTTTGAAACATTGAGGGACTATTATGAGTAGTCGTTGCATGTTCAAAGACCAAAATGACTATTACACTTTTTTTAGAGAATATATATATAAGTAAATTTTTCTTACTACTCTTCAAATATATGTTATGTTGACTAAATTACGAAAATTATAAATTTGATATAGATTTGTTTTTTTTTGAGAGGTTGATATAGATTTGTTATAATTAGTACTATTATATTTTAAGTTGAACTTCCGATGAAAAAAAGGTTAATTTATCTTAATCATTATATATTCTTTTTGGTTTCTTTGTTTGGAGTTTGATGGAAAGGGGAAGGTAGGGTTTGAAAAAAAAGGAAGGAAAAAGTGAAAGAAATAGAAGTTTTTGGGAGATGAGGGTTTTATGGGGTTATTATTCTTTATAAATAAAAAATCCTATCAAAATAGAGAAACCCAAAAATTGTATTGGAGGAACAGTTTGGTGGATTTATACTTTTAAATTAAAAACATATAAATTAAAAATATTAATTTATCATTATCTATAAAAGCACACCATAAAAAAAAGTAAGATTTCTCTATATTTTTCTCTCTACCGCTCACTCCAAAGCTCTTCCTTCCTCCTAAAACCCTCAAACAAACCCTTACCTCGCCTGAATTAGTAATCATATTTTTGTTTTTGTTACAAAACTAAAAGAAAGAGAAAAAGACAAATAGAAAAAAGAAAGCCTAAGCTCTAGGGAAAAAAGTTCCCATTGCGTCGAGGTAGGAGGGAAAAAAGTTCCCATTGCGTCGAGGTAGGGGTTAGTTCTTTATTTGAGGGGTTTATTTTTTCCTTCTCTTATTTTTATATGGGTTTGAGTATCTCGTGTGAAAATTCAAACATTAATTTAGCCTCTTGCGCATACTTCATTGGTTTCCATTATGGTATTTTTTTTTTTGACAAATTCCATTGTAGTATTTATTGGTTACCGATTGATTCACCAACAAACAAAGTTGATTGAAAGAAAAAAAATGATTAAATATATATTGATAAAAAAATGTATTTGAAAATTTTAAAATAACATTATTAAAAAAAAACTATTTTTTTTCATGGAGTGTCTCATATAGATCCGGTCTAATGGTAGATCTTACAAATTTTGATAAATTTGAATAAAATATATTTTCTAGGGGAATAAAATATTATATTTATTCTCTATTTTTTATTATACAAAATATTTATTTTACTAAAAATAGTAAGACTTCTTTAATCCAATTTTTAGAAGTCCATATAAGATTACTCTTTTTTTCTTTATTCAAGAAAGTACTATATAGTGATAAATGTAATGGCAAACGCGGGCTGAATCCGTTGATAAAGAATTGAGTCATATTTATATCACTTCATTGATCTACTCCTAGAGTTAAAAGCTCGTCGTTGAGTTGTAATTAAGTACATTTATTATATGTAATGTTTAACTTTTGAGACATGTCTTACCTTGATCGGTCTATAAGATCCAACTCACATAGTGTTTTTTAGTGTTGGTTCATTAATAGGGAGGAGAGGAGATCTCATTTATCTTATTCGATGTTCTTGCCCATTATGATGCCTCGAGAGTTTGTAAGTTTGCATTATCTTGTAATGGGCGGGGTAACCCTTGTACTAGTCCCCTTTCAATAAAGTTTGTAAGTTTTGTTTTCTTAACGAGTATTTCGGGGGAACTAGCTAGCTGTTTCCATAAAAAAAAATGGTGTTTGTTTGTTTTTATTTTTTTGAATTGTATAAAGTGTTTGTTTTTGTATATATAAGTTCACACATTTTTTCCCTAAAAAAGTACCAATTAATTTCAAAGCAACATGGTATAAAGTTTCAAGTACTTATGAGACAATATTAGTCAGGGGATTAGCTTGAATGGCCATAAAGGCATTAATGGAAAGACAAAATGAAGTATACGATAAAAAAGATAGAATAGGTAAGAAGTTAAACCTAAATATAAAACCATTTCAATATTTGGTGGACGAGAGGATGGACCATAGATCAATACTCGTGGGTTCATGGCGGCGTCAGACGTAATGTCCTCATATGTACGATATTGACACTGTTTAGTCCATTAGACACACTACAGTTCCAACCAAGCACAGAAGAGAGAGAGAATCCAAAACCAAAACACGAAAAAAAGGAGTACTAGCAAAATACACTTGCTATTTTTATCTATATTGTCTTTTAAATTTACTTTCTATCCATTAATTTATGTACAAATGTGTCTGCTGTCTTTTTCAATTAAGTTTTTTTCTAAGGGAAATACTAACCGGTGCCTCTGGACACTGGTTAAGAATATGAAAAAGGAAATTATATAGTAATTAATGTATTGAAATTGTGTAATTAATTTATAATAAAGTCAAAAACAGTTTCTTTTTATGATAATAACTCATTTTTATGGTATGCTTAACCGGTGCCCCGCATGACCTTTTTTAATAATCTTACATTTTTCAATATAGTTTAATAATTTTCCAACGGTTAAGTAAATTATTTTTGACACGAAGTAAGAGTATATGGTGTTTTTTATACTTCCGTGGGATTGTATATATTTTGAATGCCTTTGGTACATCTTCTTTGCCCTAATCTTTAATATAGGTTGTTTATTTTGTCTTAACCAAATATCCTTTCTACTTTTGTTTATTTGTGGTTAAACATTTTTATTAAGAAGCAACAATGAATTATATTAACCGAAACATCCGGTATTTTCAGCATAAAAAGTGTCAAAAAGAAACTATGAAAGAAAGTAATAAGTTACATCAAAAGTCTAAAAAGCATGAAACCAATAAAAGAGGCAAAGCAAACCCCGTTATAATTTGACTCCCAAACAAAAAAGAGGATTAAACCGCTACAAATGATAGTCAAAAGCAAAATTGATGCGATTTACTTTCAGCCACCAATATGATTGAAGCTTAATTTTTTCGAGAAGTTGTTGTAATGTGTCCTCCTTTCGCTGAAAGACCCAAGCATTTCTTTCATGCCAAACACTACTAAAAAAACATAAATTAGTGAGGGAAATTTAGTGAGGGAAAACGTGAAATCCCTCTCAAATTCCGTCACTAAATTTTGCGACCAAGAAATTTGTGAGGAATTTCAATTTTTCCGTCACTAATTTCCCTCTCAAATTTTTCTTTTTCTAGTAGTGAAGTTCCAGACACACGAGAACCAAATGAGATGAAGAACTGAGAAAATATTTTTTAAAAGACAGCCTAAAATTCCAAATTGAAGTAAATGGTTTGTCACATGAGTGGGATGCACTATAATAGAACCAAGTCAGCTATAAATACCATGCCAAATTTCCAAAAAAAAACCGCAAGATAGAAAAAGATGATCAATATCCTCCACTTTACTACATGTGTGGGTTAAACATTCTTTTTACTTTTTTCCCATTCTTTCTAATAAATTTTGGTGTTAAAAAAAAGAAAGTAAAGAGCATAATTGAATTTGAGAAGATTTACCCACTTTGTATTTAATTATAAGCTTCTTTATTCAAATCAAATTTTGTCTACAAATATATATATGCACATTTCCAAATTATTGGAGATATTTATTATTATTTTAAAATATATTTGTTATATGTAATTCTACTAATTTTATTTAAAATAAAACACATGTACACAAAGGAAATGTGCTTATTTTTCTCCTCAAACTAGCCAATAAATGTATTGATAATTATTTTGGTGACCCATAAAAAAAATCAAATTGATGCATCCTCTATTTTCCTCGACATTATAGTGATTGATATTTATGTTCGTTTACTACTAAGATTTTTTATTTTTTTTGTCTCTGTGAACTTGATTTAGTTGGTAGTGATATAATATACGCAGGACCTGGGGTTTGAATCCGACATACTAATAAGATTTTCATTGTGGTTGCAAAAAATCAAATGGATAGCAACTATTTTTCTAACATGTAGTGTATATATACATACATAAAACAAGTGGGTGTATTCTAGCAAATGCTTGTGAGAGTTGCTAAATTACATTCACTTATTTTTAAGGAGTGTTTTAACAACATACACCTCAAGGTGTATTTAACAACATTTTAATTATATCTTGCTAAAATACTCATTCTAAAAAACAAGTGTGTGTGGGCACGTCTGTGTGTATGTGTTTTTTTTTTTTTAGATGAATAAGTGAGGTGACAGATGTTCGAACCCCATCCCCTTCATATATTGTTGAAAGGTGAAGGGGACCTTTACAAAATTAAGCACATCTACAAAAAATTAAGCTCATAATCTTTCTAATAATTTATGCTTAACTGAAGTTCATACCAAGCCATTAATCTTAAATGGTTAATGAACTCCAGTTAAGCACAAATTGTTTTAAAGATTATGAGCTTAATTTTGACTAGAACAATAATTAATCATATTACGAATCTTCATATCAAACTCTAGATAGTAGGAGACCTTTACCTCGAGAACCAAATGGTTGAGATAAAAAAAAACCCAATTAGGAAAATTAAAAACAAACAAGAACAATTGCTTTTTTGAGTTATTCTTCAATTTATTCATTTGATCTTGGTTGAGTATCAACAACCACCTTGATTAATTTTATGCTTTTTATTGAATTTTGAAGTGAATTTGTCAAAGTAATTTTTTGACTGTATTTGTCAAAGTAAATTAAGTTTTAAAAATAATAAAATTTTCAATCATAAAAAATTAAAATAAATTTATCCATAAGAAAATTTATATCAGGACATATTTTATATAAATAATATTTCAACATTAAAACAACCTTTTTTTTAACAAAATGTTTATATAAGCTGAATTTCAGAAACTCATAAGATCATAACAAACTTCAAGACTCAAGTATATTGATCCAACAACGTTACCGAGAAATAAACTTGTTATTTACTAAGACAATATAAATATAACTTTAGAGATATATATGCTGAACTAGATACCCATATATATCTTTTATTGGTCCAATATACACTTGAGTGGCAATATCAAACAAATAGTAATAGAGTTTTCACCAAAAATGATTATGTCCTTAACATTTGAAGAAAAGGAAAGTGAAAAAGCAAAATAAGAGATATGATTGTTGTGTGGTTGTTAATAACCAGGGACAGCAACTTGGTAACTGACTAACCAATCGTATGTCGACAGCACAACATTATCAAAAACAACTCTGGTTTTTAATTTCCAAAACCAGAAACCACTTGACCCCAAACCCCTATCTTCACATCACAATTTTTTTTATAATATAATGAATGATAGTAGTAGAACACTCCCACTCACAGATGTGGTCTCTCTTCAAAAAACTTGTCCCGAAGAAGAAAGACCCATAAATTAACATTCTCTAAGCTATAATAGAAAGGCTTTTAAGCATATTTCTGGGGTTTGTTCCCTTTTACTTGTTTGGGTTTTTCTTGGGAAAAAAAGATATAGCTAGAAGAAGTAATTTAGGTATAATAATATAATTAAAGCAAAAACAATTTCCTAAAACAAACATCACTAAACATGGGAAGGGGTAGGGTTCAGTTGAAGAGGATAGAAAACAAGATCAATCGTCAGGTTACTTTCTCTAAAAGGAGAGCTGGACTTCTCAAGAAAGCTCATGAGATCTCTGTTCTATGTGATGCTGAAGTTGCTTTGATTGTCTTCTCCCACAAAGGAAAGCTCTTTGAATATGCAACTGATTCTTGGTAAATATTTTTTTATTTATTTTGGTAAATATTATATATTATCCACAAAAATAAATTATATAATACACTACTAAATATTGCACCTTATATATTATATTACTCATTGATATATAGATCTTTTCATTGCTCTCAAAAAAAATATAGATCTCTTCATTGCACTGACTTTTATTAAATATTTTTAATATATACTTTTGTGTATATCATATAAATCTCTCTTTCAAACACGAAAGGAATTTATTTCTTCTGTGTAATTATTAGTTGATCTATATATGCATACTATTTTTTTTTATTGAGTCAAGGATTTTTTAAGCCTGTGTTTGTTCATTTTTTTTTCCAATATCCATACCTTTTTATTTTGCCTTCTTGTTCTCACTTGAGAAGGGTTTGTATATCTTGGATGCAAAGCTAAAGGAGAACATATGCTTTCTTTCTTTGTTCTCATTCCTTTGTTTTTTGTTTAGATCAAACAGTACAAACCTATAAGTATGTATTTTTTTCAAAAAATAAGAAAAAAAATAACGTAGAGGGAAAGCATATAGAGCATTTTTATTTTTAAGGACAATAAATGTTCATATATACTTCTCTCAAAAGGGTTCATGTATTTATTTATGTGTAAAGTGAATTAGGCTTTTTTACTCAAATAAAGGGAATTAGTTGATCTATATAGTTATCTAACTATTTTTTTTTTCATTGAGTCAAGGATTTTTTAAGCCTGTGTTTATCTTTTCTTTTTTTCTTTCAAATTTCACAACCTTGTGTTTTCCTTTCTCACTTGAGAAGGGTTTCTTTTGTTTGGGTGCAAAGCTAAAGAAGAATATGTATTTCTTCCAAATCTGATTTGTGGTTAGGTCAAACAGTACAGACCTGATTCTATTGGATTTATTGCATTTCCATAGTTATTTAAGTTTATTCTTTACATACTTCAGTCATGATATTTTTTTCTCTTGATAAGGAAAAAAAATAAACTTAAATCAATCCTTTCAATTCTAGTACTTTTTGTGTTTTGATTGTTTGTTTTTAATTTATTATCTTTTTGCCTTTTTCAAAAAAATATTTATTAAATGTTTTTGTCGCACACCATTTATCATGAAAAAAAATTATATATCCATACTTGGTAGAAAATTATTGCTTACATAGACATTTATCATGAAAAAAGTATTATAGCGTACATTTTTTTTATAAAAAAAAAAGAAGGTATTATAGCGTACATGGTCCTGTAGAAAACCCTAGTTTGATTTTCTTCACATATAAATAATAATTTGTTCAATTAAATTTGGTTAAATATATACCTTGATGAGGTGCTTAATCTTCTGGAAATGACAAAGTCAGTAAGATTGACAGTATTTGGTTATTACTTGTCACAACTTCACTTTGGATCTCCAGTCTTATCAATGCAGAAGCTATATAGAGGCATCATTTGCTGACTTTACTTTTAAATTTTTGTTGTACTTTTTTTTTAATAAAACAAGTCTTCTGAAAAGTTGATGATTTTCTCTCTATAGTATTGGCTGTAATCAACACGTATTTAAACAAACCAGGTGTTGTGTTCACTTTGAAGCTTAAGTCCATTCAAAGCATGGAAGCAAGAATGTTGCATGCTTTTCTGTTAAAAATAAACAGGACTTATATTCTTGCGTGGCCTCAACTTTTAGGTGCTTCGTGTCAATGAATTAAACAAACGAACTTCTAGTTTTTCTTTCAGTTTGATAGGACGGTTCAGAAATTCTGTACTGATTTTGTGTACCAAATTTTTTGTTTAAAAGAATGAAAAAAAATTACATTTGTAAATAAAAAGAAATACATTTGAAAAAGTTCTGTAATTACATACATTGAATTTTTTGCTTAAAAATAACGACAATTAAATTCCATGAGTACATTTATTCTGATATTATTGATATTGAACAATGTTTTTTTTTTTTGAAAGATTGAACAATGTATGTTAAATTGAGTTTTCAACTTCAATTGTGAACTCCCTCAAAAAAAAAAAAAAAAAACTTCAATTGTGAAAAATGTTCTCATTTCTTTTCAATTGTGAACAATGTTCTCATTTCTATTTAAAATAAACAGTTTTACTTTTAAGTATAATTTATACCATATAAAGTGGATTTTTTTTTGGATAGATTATAATGTGGATGTTTTAATTATGCTAATTAAAATGAAAAAAATATTAAATTGGAAACTCCATTGTCATTTTGTTTTGTGGATTTTCATATTAAATTTTAGGAATTGTCTAATATGAACCCGATCCAATGGTGGACACTCCTACTACTTTTGTAAGTTTAAATAAAAATATTATTCTTGTTCTCAAATTTTTATTATTATCAAATTTATTTGTTATTAAAAATGATAAAAGTCTACCTTTAGACCATTTTTTCGATGTTTATGCTAAACACATCCTCAATTTTAGGATGAGTTGAGAAAAACATTGTAAGTTTGTATATATTTGACCATTTGCATACAATGATTGAATTAAACATAGATTTATTTTATTCTTGTAGTCTAATATTTTTTCTTTTCAAATTGGCATGGTAAATTAGCAATACATCCTCAATTTGCACTTCAATTTTTCTAAAGTGCTTGCCTATATTATAAGTTAGCATAATTTTATTAAAGATCTTCTGAGTGTTTATTTGGAGGGTCTTTGGAGTAAAGACTTCAATGCTCTCTAGTTTCTTGCTTGGTTTGTAATTGCATTATATTTTGGCCCCTTGTACGCCTATAAATATAATTAATTGTACCTTTTCTGTTTAATAAATATAATTAATTATATTTTTGATTTTACCTTTTGTGGGGGGGTTTGCTTGGTTTTGATGTTTATTTGGGTTAAGAGGTTTGTTTTTTACTGGTGTTTAAGATGTATGGCATATGCATTTACTTTTGAGTGTTCCGTCTATATACAACGCTTTTTGCTTTGTAGTTTTTGTCTTACTGATTGATCCCTGTTCGTCTCGAACAAGATTTGGTCATTAATAAACTTTGCCTTGAAAAAACATTTATAACATAATATATTTTGTTAATTTGAGTATTATACATAACTTGCTCTAGCTTGTCATGATATATCATTGGCGTGATTGACAAGACTTTGAAATAAAGGTGTCACTGTAACAATTTGTAAGTGATTGTTGAGCTAATTAAATACATAATAGGTTTAATTTTTTTAGTTTTTTTTTGTGATAATCTCTAAACAGCATGGAGAAGATACTGGAGCGCTATGAAAGGTACTCCTATGCAGAGAGACAGCTAGTTGCAAATGATTCTGAGTCACAGGTTTGTCATTTCATCCATAATATAAAGCTAGACAACACTCATATGAACATAATCAAGTGCATTCAGATCATTGATGTTTAAGATTTTAAACCCGTCATTAATCGAAAACCAAAATAATAATGACGATATAGTTCTAAATTGTGATCCGCAACTACAATTGTGCCGGTCATATAAAAGTTTTAGAAGTCTCAACATCGGCATTACCAATATCAAGGCTCACAACATAATCTCAACCGCGAATGCAGGGAAATTGGACTATTGAGTACACACGACTGAAGGCAAAGATTGATCTTTTGCAAAGAAACTATAGGTATATTATTTATGATTATGTACTTTGTTGAACTTTCAACATTCACTAGTCACGCTGAATTATTATGACACTAAACCCTATAGGCACTACATGGGAGAAGATTTGGGATCAATGAGCCTCAAAGAGCTTCAGAGTCTGGAGCAGCAGTTAGATACTGCTCTCAAACTCATTCGTACACGCAGAGTAAATATATCTAATATAACTTCTATACTTTATCAGTTACATTCTTTATAATAAACTATTGCTGATTCATATTGAAGTATGTATTTTTACTTTGATTTAACCAGAACCAACTCATGTACGAGTCCATTTCAGAGCTTCAGAAGAAGGTACAGGCTCAAATCTTTGTGTAGCTAGGTTTATGACATACTATAAATTGATTATGCATCTATCTATTCTAGATAATCAAACTGACATGTGCTCTCCTTTGGTGTAGGAGAAAGTGATTCAGGAGCAGAATAACATGCTTGCAAAAAAGGTGATTTAATCAGCCTTAATTATTTCTTTTTATTTTCTTTTGTGCAATAGATATTTTTTAATTTACCATTGGTTAATGCTGCTTGATCCGGATATGATCATTTCTTGGTACAATGGTACTAATATATATTGTTTTATATAGCAATGTAAAACCACTTTGACGATTCTTGCAATTATATGTATGTTTTCCTTGTTAATTAGTTATGCTTAAAATTATAAATTGGTGATATTTTCAATATATATGACTTAGTGAGGGTCCTATGTAAAGCTTAATTAACTATTTCATTCATCCATCCATCCAACAGCTTTAATTATAGTTTGTTTGATACTCACAAATAAGTAAATGTGATATGTATGGGAGCTTCCCCCTCCTTAAAAGGGAGTCTAAATGTGGACCAGTAGATATTCACCTTACTTAAATAAGTACATGTCAAGATAGGGTGTATCTAATATAAACCTTCAAAAAATGTTCAAGAATAGTCTCTTATGATTTTTAGTAAAAATTTATTTTATAATAATGAAAAACAGAGAACACATAAAATATTTAATAAAAAGTTTTTTTTTGGAAGAATTTAATAAAAAGTTATTGAAAATAGTAAAATTCACCTTTGAACCAAATCCATATCACACGCCCTGATCAAAACATTTTATTTTTTAGATAAATTAAAATATTACAATTTGCATGTAAAATATAGGGTGCAACCACTACGACATGTAGTCGATTCAGATCCACCATTTTGGATCTGGATCATATTAGAGTTTCCCTACTAATACTATGGGATGGGATTAATATCTCTTCCTATGTTACCACTCCCACACCATTAAGTAAGAAGTAATTGTGTTACTCAAGCATTAATATGGAACTCAAAAGTGCGGTAGGTTTCCCTATTCCAATGAAGCTATGACAATCTATTCTTACTTTAAATTTATGCAAAAGTAATAATCGTTTATACCTTATGATATGAATAATTAATCAAGGTTAAGATTCTTCTTTTTATTTTGCATGACACCTTTTGGACTTATAAAAAATAACTATAGATCAAGGAGAAGGAAAAGATTGCAGCTCAGCAGCAGGCACAATGGGAGCACCAAAACCATCACGGAGTTAATCCAAATTACTTACTACAGCAGCAACTTCCAACTTTGAACATGGGGTGGGTAATCATTTCTATAACATGCATGCATTATTAATTAAATTATGTCACATCATTAGTAGTTACTGATCATAGTAAAAAAATAAATAAAATTATTTGCAGTGGCAATTACCGTGAGGAAGCACCAGAAATGGGGAGGAATGAACTTGAACTTACCCTGGAACCATTGTATACCTGCCATCTTGGATGCTTTTGATGAAAACCTTATTAAAGGTGCATGGTATTATCAA
>Ga0315914_1003806_pt1 | contig 22758 bp, 15 predicted proteins | sample MpolenodulesMG_FD_203920 | JGI IMG/M metagenome (GOLD analysis project Ga0315914, IMG submission 203920) | Medicago polymorpha root nodule microbial communities from Los Angeles, California, United States - elongated nodules | ecosystem: Host-associated > Plants > Roots > Nodule | place: USA...
AACTCAATTTAGGCTCCCGCGAAAGAAAAAAAAAACATTATGATGAATTGTTTTCTTCATTTTTGGATGTCATTTGCTTAATCCTTTCTTTCTAATAAAAGAAAGGCAAAAAATCTCCTTGAATGAAACCACAACCAACCCATATTTTTTAGAATGTTGTGCTTTCGTATGACATTATTTGACTATGTCTCTATATCACAGTCGCAGAGACTCTCACAGTTAAGTGAGATACGTTAATGTGTTAAGTGTGAGTTAATGTTCCACATTGGATGTAAAAGTAGATGTTGACAGATATATCAGATGGCTTAAGGTTTTGGTTCAATATTTAGTGTCATTTTTCCAATTACTTAAAAAAACTCATAAAATTACCAGCAACTTTCGGAAAATATGTTTGACGGTGCGATCCCAATCAGCAAGAACAATTAAACCATTAACTTCTTTCAGTAAAAAAATAAAGAAGCGAGATGGTTTAGGTAAAAGGGATATTTCATTTCTCAAGATTAATTTAGAATAAAAATCCATTTGTCAGTTCTCTACATTTTTCCAACTCTACGAGTTTAGTATAAAAGTAAAATGACAAACTTTGAATTTAGAGATTCCGAGTTTCGAACTCTAATATCTTTGAAGAGATGTAAATGTAAATATATTTGTGAGTGTTCCTTTATACATTGAAGAAAATCATCACTCTGTCACCAATTTTTTTTTTTTTTTTAAAAAAAAATTCATTGTGATTTTTGTTTTTTTTTCTTTCAATAACGGCATGAAATGTTATACCTCAAGAATCATTAAGGTGCAACGATCGTTAAGAAATTATCTCGTGTAATTTATAAAATTAGCCATAAATTTATTAAATAGTTTTTTTTATTAAAAGGAATGTACGTGCATTCACTATTAAAAGAAATGACATACTTTTTAAAAAAAACTAAGACAAATGTCGTAGAAAATTAGTAGAATTGGAATTTGAAAAATCACTGAGTTATTGATAAAATTTAATTTTGTATATCATTCAATTTTTTATGACATATTAATGACTGTTAAATTGCTTTATCGTGATTATCCTTAATAAAAAGAAAATAAATAATTTTTTTTACCAAAAGAAAATAAATAATATTGAGAACTGTATAAAGTATTAAGTATAGAAATATGTGAAATTCATGATATGAGACAAAAGATTGAAATGATGCGTGAAATTGTTTGTCAAAGGATGCTATTTATAATAAAGGGCCTATAACAAATTAGAAATATTAGTTAATAGTCCCCTCAAAAGAATATTATTCAATAGTAATAATCTAATTGACAAATTAAAGGAGAAAAGAGGAATATATTGATTGTCAAATAAATGAGAGGAAATGATATTTAAATGATTATGTTTTGTTTGGTCAAAAGAAATAAAACATATTGCATTTTATAATAGGAAATAACCATTATTGATGACAATAAAATAATAGTTAAAAAAGGCATGTGAATATTATTAAAAAAAAAAATTGTCAAATTCTTTCACTTTTGATTTTGGGTGGGATTTTATAATGTAAAAATGCAGGTTTGTTTTTCTGAATTGAGAAAATACATGCTTAATAGAAATTTTAAAATATGTGACATATTTTTATACGGTCTAATCTTTATGGTAAAATATTTACTTAAAAATTACCAACTACTTCAATAAATAAATAAAGATATCAACAACTCACTATATTTTTTATACTCTCACACAAAAATCTGATACTCCTTTTTTTTTCTTTTCATTATCATTTTTTTCATGTTCAAATTCCTTTTTTTTATCTTCTTTCATTTCCTAATTTACTTTCTCTTTTTTTATGAAAGAAATGAACATAAACTTTCACCATTAAATCACCACTGACTCACATTTGTTCCCATGTTATGTCTTCTCACATCTTATTTGAGATGTAGAGAGTCTCACACTGAAATAAGTGATGCTAACATTTCATATATGAGTTAAAGTTCACATTTTCTATTATGATATCCAAAATCTAAAGAAAGAATCAGGATTTATAAAGTGTACTATATATAATAAGAGAGAAAAGCAAATGAGAAATAAACTATATGAATGTTATTTGCTTTTATAGTACACCTAAAACATTGCCTTGAATATGTTTACATTTTGAATTTTGAGTTCTGTTTTATTTTCTTGACATTTAGTTTGAGAAAAGGATAAAACTTCCACACATATTTTCTTTTTAGACGGCAAAGTTTTTTATGTGACACTTTTTTTTTTTAAAGAAACTAAATTTTGTATGAGACACATTTGGATTCAGACTTCATTCAAAATTGTCTTATTTATCATCCCTGTATGTACAGCCGATAGCTGCAGAGATATTCAACGTGTTGAGTTGCGGTTTCGAACTCATAACTCTTCACTCATTTTCACTTAGTGTATATTTAGTTTCACGATGAGTATGTTAAATTCACGGCGATCCACTGTAATTTTTCCAAAACAACACTTTGTAGCTCATACAAAATCACAGTAGATTGTTGTGATTCTGACATAGCCATCGTGATACATACCAAATATATGCTTAAAGTGTGATGCTTGTGATTCTCACCATTAGGTTATTTATGGAACATAAACAAATAAGAGATGTCTCTCTATCGGTCAAAATAATAATAACAATAATGTACGACTCTCAATTCTTTTTCTTACCTTCTCCTTTGGTGTGAACTGTGAGAATATCTAGTCATGGTCACCACTTGTGTATGCTATTCTTATACATCGAATATTTTTTTTTGGGTAGGTATTATGTATGGATTATTTTATTCTTGCTGTGTAAGTTTTTAGATCAACTTAATATTTTTTTCCTCATTAGATCAACCTGAGATGACAAACTAGGTTCCACAAATTTTTTATAGGTACCTTGAATTTTTTTTTCCAACTTGTTTTTCAAATTAATGTAACAAAAAGGTAATAATATTTTATTTGGTGAACATAATTATACTTCTTTAATGAAGCAATAAATTATAATTGCAATACTCAAAATTTGCAGAATGATACATCATATTTTGGAGCAACCGTTGGTAGGGTTGCTAATAAAATTGGAGGAGCTCAGTTTACTCTAATGGAACTCATTACAAATTAATTGCTAATGAAGGAAACAACACTCTTCATGGTACGCAAGTTTTATTTACTCTGTTTCTAAATACATGTTGTTTCTAAATACATCTTGCAGTCAATCATTTAATTCATGTCAATACACAAGTTTGATACTCAATATCCTTAATTAACTATGTTAAAAAAATTATAAAAATTTGACATTTTGAAAATATTCATTGAGACAAATCGAATTACATCTTACCAGCTAACATTTATATATTTATATATTGAGGAGACTAGCAGCTTCCATCTACCTGTTGGGGAGATGACCATCACACTAGATGATGTGGCGTGTCTCCTAGGCATCCCCACACTGGGAGGCTCTTTCATGATTATAGAGAGTTAACTCGTGACGAGGGGATAGAGATGATGCAGGTGGACTTACTTTTTTACAACGGATGTTGCTGCTAAGGAGGTGGGGAAACAAGGTGCTGCTCATGTCAGTTTTGGTAAATTGAAGAGGCGGTACGAGGAGCTCTTTAATAGGTGTAATCAGTTGCTTGAGCCTGACACAGAGGAGGAGTACGAGGAGATGGGTAAAGTTAGGCTGACCTGCATTAAGGCGTTTCTGTTACTTTTGCTTGGCTGGACCCTTTTTGCCGGCAAGAATAGAAGAACCATTAATCTGTTGTGGCTGCTTGCGCTGCAAGATATGGACGAGTTGGGCAATTGTGCATGGGGCGCGATGGAACTTGCTTTCCTATATGAGCAACTATCTCTTACCTCCGACTCATCTGTGGCCTCGTGTGGTGGTTACATGAGCTTGCTTGTGGTAATAATTGTTTTCCTTCTTTTTTACTTATTGGATCGTAAATGTATAGTTGTTTGTATAATATTTGTGCTGATATAAATTTGTTTCTTTTTGTTTGTAGGGATGGGTTTTTATGCACTTCAGGAACCTCATTTTGAGGATTTGTAATGATGAGTACAACCCTGCTATTGCCCCGCTTGTGAGTCAATAGAAACCTCCCAGGGGCTTTACTGATCTTGGAAACTACAGAGATGCCATTGATTCCTTGGACCATTCTCATGTCATATGGAGGCCGTACGAGAGACGACGACACATTACGCCCTTTCAGGACATATGTTGGTACTTCCGATGGATCATGGCCGGCAAAGACATGACGGTCTGTCACTTGCCAGAGTGGGTTCTTAGGCAGTATGAGTATGTCCAGACTATTCCAAGAGCTCCTACAGACATTGGGCCTCTTGCGGCAGATGACGTGGCTATGGCCTTCATGGAGTTTGCTCTAGATGTCCTCAGCCAGCAGTAGAGGGGTCATCCGGTTCCGAATAACGAGCAGTGGGCTCATTCTAGGGGGTACCCGATGGTTCATTAGAGTATCACATCCTATTGTGAACCCCTTGCAGCCATTCCTGACTACACAACTGATGCCCATCCTCGTCATTTCCCTCTACGAGGAGGTTCTTGTTGAGCAGCAGTCGGCCATACATCTTCCCGACACATACCAGATCATCATCAACATCAGAGCCAGAGTGGACGGTGCAATGGGGCATCCTGTTGTGTTTCATAATCCAGAGGAGGTTATTCGCTTGATGCATGGCATACAGTCTGAGTGGAGCATGCTGGAGCAGATGCCGGCTCCGCGGAGGAGTAGGAGTTTACGGGATGGAGTATTATGACTTTTGTGTAGTTTGTTTTATGACATTTTGTTGGATTTGGTTGCAATCCTATTACATTTGCGCTTTTTGGCGTTTTTATGACATTTTTCGTTATTTTATTCCGTTGTTTTATTCTATTATTTTTCGTAATTTAATAATGAGTTAATGCTTGATTGAATGAATGTTTAAATGAATGATGAAAAATGTATGCAATTAACTGAATGAATGAAGGAATGAAAAATTTAGGGAAAATAGAGGTTATGCCTGTTCTGGCTTGCTGCACAGACTGGGCGTGATTTAACTCACGCATGTGTTAATGGTTGCGCAAGTTAACTCACACAGTGTTTTACACTTGCGTGACTTAAGCCACGCCGCGTTAGTTAACTAACGCATAACTTTACACGTGCGTTAGTTAACTAATGCAGGGGTATTTTGGTCAGTTTGGCTGGGTGAGAGCAAAACTTGCAGGGAGAAGAGCAAAAATCATACAGACATGTCAGTTTCGTTCGGTTAGATTGGCCCATCCGAAACCAACCACATATATCCAACCAAATCCATTTTTGTCCACCCGTCCACACAAATTGATCCCAGTAACCCGACTGCTTTTGAATAGGCCAAGCGAGTCAGACAGCTCGGTCTATCCTTTTTTATTTTCCTACCAGACCGTACATTATTTTTCCAAAAGGAAATGTCCCACAAGATGATCCATATTTAATTCTTAACTTTTGTAAAAAATAGATGAAAATCATAGGTGCCACACATTTATTTTCTGTTTAAATCTTTGTCTAACTCTTTCTCAGAGTCTTAATGAAATCTATACTCACCACCACCGCCAAACCCTTGACCCTAGTTCCATTTTTCTAGTAACCTCCATACCTAGCTAACCTTCAAAGTTCAAACAAAACTCACAATAACAGTGTCAAACGTGATTTTCCACCTTCATTTTCGTAATATAAACATAAATCCCAATTGATTGGAACAAAAATCAAACCCCGCCTACTTGTGTTTCTCAGATCACTCGAAAAGTTTGTTTTCTTTAATTTTCTTGTGCATCTCACTGATAGGTTTACGTCTCTTCTTGTGTTTCTCTAATCATTTTATGTTTATTTTAGGTTTTTGGCTTTTGCTTTCTCCACGATCACATGTCTTCAATACGAAGGCATATGCTAGCGGTAAAAACAAAAATATAAACCTAAAATAAGAACAAAATGATTAGAGAAACACAAGTAGAAAAACACAAACCTTTTCAATGAGTTGAGAAGCATGCGTAGATCAAGCCTACCTTTTTTGCGATCTTAGAAATACAGGTAAATGTAGCTTGATTTTATGTTCAAATGTATTGGAATTTGGCTTTATGTTACGAAAAGGAAAGGAAGGTATAAAATCGTGTTTGCCATTGTTGTTATGAGTTTTATTTGAACTTTAAAGGTTATGGATGACAATTTCTGGAAAAGTGACTACGGTTAAAGGTTTAACGATGGTGGCAAGTATGGAGTTCAATAAGACTAATAAAACGGCCCAAACGATGAGAGAGCTTGAAACAAAATGCAATGAGTAACACTTATGATTTCCTTTCTTTTTTGAAATGTTAAGAGCTGGATTTTGGTCATCTTGATGGCCTTTTCATTTTGGGCAAGTAACATATGGCCTTGTAGAGGATGGCAGTAGCAATTGCCTACTTGCATATACCAGACAGGTTCAGTTTCATTGTGCTAGATTTACTAATCTGAAAGTGACCACCTTTATCCATTGATCTATCAATTAAAAAATAAATCCTCTTAGAATAATTTATTAATTCAATTAATTTCATTTGTTTAAAAACAAGTTTTAGAACAATCATGTTGTCTCAACTTTTATCCTGAAAACTCAATGATTAAAAGGATATCACATCCAATTAGTTTTTTTAAAACATTCTCAACTTGATTTATTTTTTCCTTTCTAAGCAATGAGTTCTAAATTATGAAAATGTCACAATATGCATCCTAAAACTCATGAATTAAAGGGATGCCACATAAAATTAAACTTTTCGAAACACTTATCATTTACTGTTAAAAATGAATTTTAGAACTAGTAAACTGTCACACAACTTGTATCCTAAAACTCAGATTAAAAAGATGACACATTAGATAATTCATTTTTAAAAATGATTAAATTTCTTGTCATAAATAAAGCAATTAAAAGGTTTAATTTTAATAAAAAAAATAGTAATGATGTAATAATGTTTTAGATATATCGTACGCTAGCTGAAGAATAATCCTAATAAATCCTGTGAGTTTAACTCAGTTGATAATGACAATGCATAAAATATGCAAGGTTCAGGGTTCAACCCTGAACACCACCAACAAAAAAATACTAATAATATGAAAGAAAGTGGGTTCATGGCTCCAATGAAAGAAATTGGAACAGTCCAGACTTTATACATACTTAATACTTATGGCAAACAAATATATTAAGATGTAAAAGAAAACAAAGAAAAAACCAACAATCGTTTGTAACAGAAAAAATCTAGAATTTGCTCCAAAAAAAAAAGAAGAAGGAAAAAAACTAGAATTTTTTAGCTTAACAGTAAAAATATAAAAAGGAAAGAGAAGGGTGAGGGGGAGAGAGAGGAACACTGGTGGCAATTAGGGTGGCAGTTCTGTTCTTTTTTTCATCTTCATTTTTTTTTATTATGCTTTTTCTTATGTTTTATTATTGGGTATTTTGTTGAGATGAATTTGAAAAGATAAAGCATATATATTTTGTATCACGATGGATTTGTCAGAATCACACTGATACACCTCGATACAAATCATACACTTGATAGGGTTTGATTTACTATTTGAAGAAGGAGGAGATTTTGTAGATTAGTTATAGGAGTTTTATAAAATGTGGGGGGTTTATGGTGATGTGTAGAGGATGGTGAAGATATATGTGGCAATGTGTTTGGTTTCTCTACTCTCTATATTTTCTCTCCTCTTATTTCCTCTCTCTTCTTTCGGACTCTCCTCCTTTTTTACTCCCATTGCCCTGGTTACTATTTATACAAGAAATAATTAGGTCAAGACATTAGTAAGATGCCAATTTGAAAGGGTGGAGAGGTGGTTACAAATAGTCAGAGATTAAGAGCAGAGCCTCTATTGAAAGCTCAAAATGGTAAAAGGAAAAAAACAATGAGAAAGAAAAAAATGGGAGGATCATAAAATGTTTTGTAAGGAGCTGCTTGTGACAAAATCGCATGTGAAAAATACACCCAAAAAAAAAATCCTTGTGAAAATCCTAGCAGTGTGAGCTAAAATTGGAGAAAAGGAAAAGTAAATGGTAAAGAGAATTTGGAATGATGCTAGAAATGTAAGAATCCTTTAGAGTAATGCTCCAAAAAGGCTACACCACTTTGCTACTCTAATTTGTTTTTGTTTTATCATTTTGTACTTTTGTTTTATAATTACTAAATAAGGCCCTTAAACAAAATTTCCATTCAACTAGTAACAAATCGAATATGAAAAAGGAAAATAGAGATAAAAAACATGATATGCAAATCAAAGAGAAAATTTCGACGAGGATACGAATCTTAAGGCTGTGTCGCGCCTCCACTTATATCTCAACCTCCTTTTGTTGGGGGCTCATATGCGGCCTCAAGCTTAGGCTTTGGCGTCCTTTGTTGTACACTCTTTCCTAGATGAGGCTTTCATGCCTTCGTAACTAAAAGAAATCAAAATGCAAAACCACATCAATATATTGAAGAAAATTTTGAGATAAGTCAAAATTCATCATAACTAAACTTGCCTCGGACATTATAAACCAATGAATGTTTGAGCGAATAAGATCTAACATTACTTATATATTAGCATGGTTCAAATACTATAATATGAAGTGTGTTTTTTTATTTTATTTCTGATTGTAGAATCCAAACAAGAGTAATTAAATGAGAATCCAAACGTTACTTATATATTCGCATTACAATAAAACCATCTTTACATTCAAGTTGTGAACTTTGTGCATGTGTGATTGATGACTTATCGATTTTAAGCCAAAAGATGAGATCGATGGGGATAGGAGTGTTCGAAACCGAGCCAAACCAATAGAAAAATCACAAACCAAACCGATCCAAACCGAAACCGCAAAAAAATCGCTTTTGGTTCGGATGTATTTAGATCAATTTTTTACTCAGTCGCATGGTTTGGTTTGGTTTGCGCTTTTGATTTTACCAACCGAACCAAACCAAACCGCAATATAAGAAAAACACTAATTAAATAAATATCACTTGGACCAATACTCATGAAAACTCAATGGAAACTTTAATAAAATGACATATTTTTTCTCTTATTAAATTTCTTCTTTGCTTTTTCTTTCAAAAATGTATTTGTGTACTACTTGAACTCTTAGACAGTGATAAATTTTTTAGTCTTTTGTATTTCTTACAAAATATGATTAGTTTTTGTGCGCGTTTAAGTTTGGTCTACGTAGATGGGAACATTGTCTGATGAAAATAAAATTGTAATGTTTGATGAAATTTAAAACATTACTGAAAATATGTTGTGTTTTACCTTTTTAATTTGATTTTCATGTTGGAAACAACAAAAAAAATTATTGTCTAAAAAAACCGCACCAACCCGATCCAATCAAAACCGCATTGGTTTGGTGTGGTTCGGATTTTATTTTAAAAGCCAACCAAACCAAACTACATACTTATTTATCTTGCAGTTCGGATGACTTTCAGCCTTAGAACCGAACCAAACCGCACTGTTAACACCCCTAGATGTGGATACTCTCTTAGATCTTATAATAAAAAAGACCGTAAACTTCTACTTCTAAAGATCCATGTTAGTTATCGTTATAATTTTAAATGGTTTTCAAGTATTGATCTATCATACTCAATCATTGATGCTTATAAACAATAAGACAAATCATAAGTTAAAGTGTGCTGTAGTTTTTTCATGTGGTTAATCAATTATAATATTTGTTAAACAGACACCGATCAAGTCACCCTTTTAATCATAAAGACGAGGAGGATCACACGAGTTTATACTTGCACATCATAGAGTTTCAAATGATTTTTAAATATTATTCCATCGTAGACCAATGTAACATTGGATAAAAATAGCTGTAAATAAAAGTTGCTATATTTTGTATTTATTCTTGGATATGAGTATCAAATTCATTAATTGACCTAGGAGAACATGAAGGTCACAACTAAGAACTTAATTAGCCCAACTTGACACTATATATTAGGACTAATCAGTAAGAGATCCACATCCCCCGGTGATCAATATAGAAACCATAAGCAGCCACATTGACTTTCCTTTCTTTTTCCCTAAAAGTTGAAACTTCTCTTCCTACATCCTTCTATATATAAAATCCACTAAGCACCACTTTTAATATCTTTGCATGATTCTCATAAGTCCTTATATTAATTTGTAGGAAAATGACCAAGATATTTGTGCTACTATGTCTTCTCTTCTTAGCTGCTTCTGGATTTGTCAATGGCTCAATCAATAAGAAGGATAAGAATCACGATATTAAGTTGTTTGAGCTCAAGAAAGGTGATCTTACTTTGAAGGTCACTAACTGGGGTGCTACCCTTGTATCATTAGTCCTACCTGACAAGAATGGTAATTACATATTTATGCATTATTGATTCATTATTGTGTTAAAAACTAATTTCCATTAATTGTTCCTTAATTTATGTGAATATTTATGCGATTCGATTTAATGTTCGATTCGGTTTTTAAAACATTAATTTATTTGTTTTTATATTTTATTTAATACATTTTGTACTAAATATTTAATTAACTATATGGTTTAACATGTCTCAGGAAAGTTAGGTGATATTGTTCTTGGATATGATACTCCAAAGGCATATACTGTAAGTATTGTTCTAAAACATTGCCTTGAATATGTCTATATTTTGAATTTTGAGTTCTGTTTTATTTTCTTGACATTTAGTTAGAGAAAAGGATAAAACTTGCACACATATTTTATTTTAGACGGCAAAGTTTTGTGTGTGCAACATTTGGATTTTAGACTTTAAGTACCAAAATTGTCTTTTATTTTAGATTTTTATCTTGACTCTATTCAAACCTGGCCAACAAAACCAGCTTACATAATAAGAGATATCTCGTCCTGTAAGTACAACCGATAGCTGTAGGGTTATTCAAGTGTTGAGTTGCGGGTTCGAACCGATAATTCTTCACTCATCTTCACTTAGTGTAGGTTTAGTATTACTACGGGTATGCTAGAATCATGATGACTCATCGTGATTCTTCAAAAACAACATTTTATAGCTTTCACAAAATTACGGTGGATTGCCGTGATTCTGACATAGTTACTCTGTTACAAATCATATTCTTAAAGTGTGATGTATGTAATTTTCGCTATTAACAAATAAGAGATGTTTCTCAATCAGTCAAAAAACAATAATAATGTAAGACTCTTAATACTTTTTCTTACCTTCTCCTTTGGTGTGAACTGTGAGAATATATATAGTCATGGTCACCACTTGTGTATGCTATTCTTATACATCTAATATTTTTTTGGGTAACGCTTGGTCAGCCCATACCTCTACGCACGAGCCGAATTAGTCGCTCACCTTTGGTGGGTCGGAAACTGGTGCGAAAGCCAAAAAAAAAAAAAATTGGGTAGGTATCATGTATCGAATTTTTTTAGTTTTGCTTTGGTCTGCACGTTTATTTTTTTGTTTGTCCTTTAGTTTTACTTGTTTGAAAACCAGGTAAACTGTATAAGTTTTTAGATCAAATTAATTATTTTTTCCTCACTGGATCAACTTGAGATGACAAATTGGGTTCCACAAATATTTTATAGGTACCTTGAACAATTGTTTGGCAACTGGTTTTTCAAATTAATGTAACAAAAGTAGTAATAATATTTTTTTTGGTGAACATAATTATACTTTTTTAAATAAAGAAATAATTATACTTGCAATGCTAAAAATTTGCAGAATGATACATCATACTTTGGAGCAACCGTTGGTAGGGTTGCTAACAGAATTGGAGGAGCTCGGTTTACTCTAAATGGAACCCATTACAAATTAACTGCTAATGAAGGAAACAACACTCTTCATGGTACGCAAGTTTTATTTACTCCCTCCATTTTTAAATACATGTCGTAGTCAATCATTTCATTTATGTCAGTACACAACTTTGATCCTCAATATTTAGGTTTGTCTAACATGTGCAATATTGCACATGTTAAAACAATTAAAAGTAACAATTTTTTTTATTGAAAACCAATAATTATTTATTAAAAAATTATATATTTAATACAAAATGTGCAAATTGCAATGGAAAATTACTATTTAAAACTTCTAACATGTGCAAATTTATTTGCACCTGATAGAAACACACTATCTTTAATTAACTATGATAAAAAAATTATAAAAATTTTATATTTTGAAAATATTCGTTGAGATAAATCGAACTACATCTTACAAGGTAACATTTCTATTTATATATTAGTTAAAAAATATGGTCAAAGTAAATTATGTAAATAATACACATTGTAAGACTGCGAATGTACACTACACCATTTGTTGTCTCTGGCAACATTTTTTTAGGGGACGTGTAAAAATTGTCCCGTAGAAGTCTCCAAGGTAACGATTTATGACTGTTGCCAAATATATTTTTGCAACCCCTGATAAACGTCTCCTAAAATACTTTTGGCGACGATTTTGGAGCGTTACAATATGGTTTAGGCGACATTTCGAAAAAGTGTGTCCAAAGATCGTGAAAAAACATCCCCTTAAACAATAGGCGACGCTCGCATAGAAGACGCTTGGAAAACGTCCCTATACGTTTAGGCAATGTTTTTCCATAGTTCTGGCAACATTTTTCAATTGTTGTTATAAAGGATAAATGATGTAGTGGTATTTTGAAATATAGAGAGAGTATCATATCAATTTTTACTATAACATAAAATTATAATTAGAATTATGTCAACTTCAATTACTCAGCGTTAACCCACAATATTAATTACAATGATTCAATATACAACCATAACAAATAATTTAAAATATTGGTTCATAGTATTATTTTGTTTTACCGGAACTCATCATATATAGAAACATTATCTCAATTTTTCCCCCCTTAGGTGGAACCAGAGGATTCAGTGATGTTCTTTGGAAAGTGGAAAGGTATGTAAATGAAGGTGACCAACCCCTAATCAAATTCAGTTACCACAGTTTTGATGGTGAAGAAGGTAACCATTAATCATTGTGTGTTCATTAATATTTCAATGTCTATTAGAAACAAAAGAATTAATAGAAAATTAGAGATATAAAATTGAAATTAGTCTCTAATTAGATTCAACTTAGTTAAATTTGGTTCAACCATACTACGGTATAATTGGAATCAAACCAATTGACGAAGTGGTCGGTTTATGGTTCAACCAGTTGAATCAGTTGGGTCAGTCCAATCTATAAAATATTGATGTAATAAGTATGCTTGTGTATCACGTAAGCTTGTGTATCATATTTTTTTTAGGGGGTTTGTGTATAATATTTGTTTTCTCCTCTTTGTAAGCTTGTGCATCATATTATTTTGTATCTCCAAATTGAATTTAAACTCAATCCTTTTAGGTTACAAGGTTAAACTCTTACAATGAGCGGTACCTCTTTATAAATATGTTGGAATTGACAGTGAACAAAGTCACGGTGACACTAATTTTTTTGAAGATCCAAAGCATAACTCTTCCAAAAGTTATGGTGGTTGATCGTGACTCGGTCAATCTAAAAGCCAATTCAAACATTTAGTGGCGTACTGCACACGTTGGAATACTCCATTAACTCTTTTTCAATATATTTTTTCATTTCATATTAGAGATAGTAGTTGGCACTTAATGAGTAATTTGTTAGGATTTGATGCCTATATATAAGATGTGATCACTTAACATATGGGTACATTTTCATCACTGTATATTAGTTATATTGATCAATAGAAACTTGTTCACAATGATGAAAAGTACCCTTATATGAGTTGATTACCTCTTATATACAGACATCAAAACTAACTAATATTTTTAATATTTCATACTTTCCAATGAAGAATAAATATGCATGCTCGTTCTTAAAAAAAAATGCATGCTTGTGATTTGAATTATAACCTATAGTATTTATTTGCATTACAGGATTTCCTGGTGACCTCAAAGTAACAGTGAGCTACATTCTAGGAAAAAATTCCCTAACCATAATTATGCAAGCAAAAGCCCTAAACAAACCTACACCAGTAAATTTAGTTAACCATGCTTATTGGAACCTAGGAAACCACAACAATGGCAACATTTTAGATGAAGTTGTCCAAATTTTTGGATCAAAATTCACACCTATTGACACTAACCTTATTCCAACTGGAAATTTTTCATCAGTCAAAGGAACACCATATGATTTCCTAAAACCACAAATTGTTGGTACAAGAATTAATCAATTACCAAAAACAAATGGTTATGACATTAACTATGTTCTTAATAAAGGAAAATTAGAGAACAAAGAAGGATTAAAGGTTGCAGCTATAGTGATGGATAAGAAATCAGGGAGGGTTATGAAGCTTAGTACTAATGCTCCTGGATTGCAATTTTATAGTGCAAATTTTGTGAAGAATGATAAGGGAAAAGGAGGGTTTGTTTATCAACCACGTTCTGCACTTTGTTTGGAGAGTCAAGCTTTTCCTGATTCTGTTAATCATCCTAATTTTCCTTCAACTATTGTTACAAAAGAAAAGCCTTATAAGCATGTTATGTTGTTGAAGTTTTCCACGAAAGTTCCACATGCTTTTTCACAATTCTAATTGTTCTTTCAGTTCAGACACATTTGTGTTCATGCAAGTAAAATAAGCATTGCTACATTTATAATTTGACATGTATGCTTCATCAATTTTGTAATAATGCCTTATACTACCTACAGTACTATTAGTATGTTTGGACACAATATGTAATATTTGTTGTGTTTGTGCTAGTTTTAGGCGAGAATTTTAAATCTTGTTGAGTTCACAACTTATGATGCATTGACACATACATCGATACCTGCCACTATACTGACACGGATCACAATCGAAACAATGACAAAATTCAATGTACTCACATGTGTCAGTATCAAACATTGGCATGTGTCACATATTAGATACACATTCGACCAGAAGTGTCAATGCTTCTTAGTTCACAACAAATAATTATAATGTTAGACAAAGGTAAGTCAAGGACACACTAAATATATAAAACAGGTGAGCACCCCGGCATTTTAGAGTTTGACGGATCAGCCCATATGAGTTTTTTTTTGATAGATTTACATTGACTCCATCGATTCTCATAACAATTATCTTCTGACGAAAATTAGATGAAAAACAAATGGATATGGTATCCAAATTTAGTGTCGTTAGTGTGAAAAAATCACCGACAACACGAAGTTACATAAGTTATCATAGTCAACAAAAAGGTAAATGTAGAATTAATTTTTTTGATTATTTTTAAATAACTAAAAGGCATAATTAAGACTTTGTGAGTGTGCCTATGAAATCTATATTTGACTAGAAAAGATGAGTGTAGTTTTGTAAAGTAAAAGTGGTTGAGGACATTGGTTCGAACGGTGGCAAACCAATAGGATTCTGCCTCGGATAGTCTCATTTAAAGAGTGAGACTCATAAGTCAAAAAACATCTCCTAAATACATTGTCATATTTTTTTCAATTCTATGCATTAATTGTGTGCGTTAATTCCAAAGAATTATCTCTTAAATATATTTATCTTTGACCAATGTAATGACCTTAAAAGCATGTGTATATTACTCTCCATCTGTTTCAAAATAAATGTCGTTTAAAGTTTTTACACACATATTAAGAAATGCATTAATTAAAAGAAAGAGAAATGTTATTTTACCAAATTATCCTAATCAACTATTGGTTTGTTTTTCATTAAAGAAAAAATTATACTTTGGAAGGAGTGTATATAGTATTAAAATTACATTCATTTTAAAACAATTTTTTTTATCTAAAACGACACTCAAGGGAGTACCAAAAATGCATTAAAATATAATATTTTTTCAATGTTATGCATTAATTGTTTGCGTGGATTTAATAAACTTCTCTTATAAATGCACTTTTTTTATACTCCCTCCGGTCTCAAATGTAAGAAACTTTTCATTTTTTAAGTTCATTCAATAAATGATGTATGTGGTATATAATAAGGACCACATACATTATTTATTGAATGAATCTAAAAAGTGAAAAGTTTCTTACATTTGAGACCGGAGGGAGTATTTACCAATGCAGATGTGGTGATAATATGTCGAGTCTATGGGAATGAGTGCACTGCACACAATTAATGCAAATCGTCAAAAAAATATGTAGTCTTTAAGGTAACCTTGATAGTATATGCATTCAATAATGTATTTACATCGTAAATTATCATAATCAGCTGTTGATTTGTTTTTTATTAAAGAAAAAATAATATTTTGGAAGTAGTTTATATAGTATTTATTGAAAGGTACAATTAAAAAGAAAAAGTTAGTATTGCATTAGAAACTTAAAATAACATTCATTTTAAAATATTTTTTTTCTCTAAAATGACACTCATTTTAAAACGGATGGAGCACAAAAAATACATTAAAATATAATATTTTTCAATGTTATGTATTAATTGTTTGCGCGAATTTACTAAATTGCTCTCTTAAATGAACTTTTTAATTTACCAATGCAATGCAGGGACAATATGTTGAGTCTATCAGAATGAGTGCACACAATTAATGCAAATTGTCAAAAAAAATATGTACTTCCTCCGTTCCATATTATAAGCAAAAAAAAAATCACATTTATTAAGAAAACTAAAACATAGTAGTTTGCAATATATTTTCTTGTGTTATCCTTAAAGTAGTAAGTTTTATAAGAAGATATAAAAACAATTTTCATTGGTTATTGATTATTGAGAAAATGAAAGAGAGAGCAATTAAATTGAATGCGTACAATTTGCATTAAATGCGTATAAAATCAAAGTGCATTATTGGTTATTGGTTATTTTATGGGTTAATATTACCAAATTGTACTTTGTTTATATGTGTATTAAATTTGACTTTTCATATTTCAATATAAGTTAGTTGTATTAATTAGGGGTATGTTTAGAAAAAAAATAAGAGAGTAAGATGAAAAGGAGTTTCATTATAAGTTAGATGAAAAGGAATTTCATATTTCAATATAAGTTAGTTGTATTTCAATATAAATAAATGCATCTAGTAATTTGAAAAGGAGTTTATATTTAGGGACAAAAATAAAGTCAAATGAGTGCTTACATATAGGGACGGAGGGAGTATAAGAGAGAAGATTAGTTTTATCGATGGACACTAATTATTATATGTTTTTACCATAGTTGATTTGAAATCAATGTACTCCCTCCATCCCAAATTATTTATAAAAAAAAACTCATTTGATTTGTTCTAAATTTTAAGAGGAAAAAAAACCAAAATTTATGAAATTAAATGCAAATGTCTATTTGATATCTATTTTTCCATTAAATTTTTAAATTCCATATAGTCGTGCATATGTTTTTTGTTTTTGAGGGAGTCGTGCATATTGTTTGATGAAGTAATTTTGTTCAATGAAATTCTTAATTCTTAAACCAATTTGAATAACTGCTTACTTGAAATTTCAATTTCTAACATCCTATTCTAATTTGATTGGTCAAAGAATAAAGATGCAATGTACTAATTAAAATAGGTAACAATATTCTTAACTTATCTATGAAAAAAAATCATAATAACAATATATCAATTAAATTTTGAAAGTAATATTATACTAAAAAATTATATAATTTTATCACAAATAATTTACCCATGCCTAGACATTTGGTCTCGCCTAATAGGCTACTCTTTTTTTAACACTCCAGCAATCATTCACATAATTTTTTTTTCTTCTAATCATCATTGAAGCCAACCAAACACAAGTATTATATGCAAGCCTCCAATTTCCCTCTCTTAGCTCAAATGCTAGAGGAAAGTGTTTATGCAAACGAGCCTTCAAGTTTGGAAATCAAACATGTTGCAGAACTTTTCATTGTTTTCTATACAAATTTTGAAAAATAATAAAAACAATGCGGTATTTTCATAAAATAAAGATAAAAATAAAAAGATTCATACTTTCTCAAATCAAACAATCATTTCGGTTTTGAAGATAAGTATTTTATGCACTCAATAACAAGAATTAAAAGATATAACAAGAAAACCAATTGAGAATTTGAAGCAATTCATAACATTGAGTCTTAAATTCAAATAGACCAATATGAAGCAATCAAAGCTCCATCAACCTAAAAATTGTCTCATGATTCATAATTTACACAAAGGATGACAAAGGCCTACAAAAGCCTATACATTTTTGATCAACAAACCATGAAAGATAATAGAAGTTTTGGCTTAAAAAGCCACCCTTAAACTATATATATACAAATCTCAATTGTTTAAGATAGATTGAGATGAATCACTTACCACATCTCATGGATTTCCACCACGAGGAGGAATCGGTGAAAGTAAAGGAGGAGTAAAGTTCAATGGCGAACCCTGAAATCGAGCTGGAGTTGAAGCTGAAGATGATGAACCAATTGTAGGACCATATTTATAAGCACCGTTGCCGCCACCACCATGTCTAGTTGAATTAGAAGAGGAAGCGCCATCATGCAAGACCTTAAACGATAGTGGCGATGGCATTGGTGAAGAAGGAATATCATTGTTGTAATCAATGATAGTTTTGAGCTCCTTTACAACTTCACTCATCAAAGGCCTTGCTTTTTTATCACGGTAAACGCAATGTGCAACTATTTTCATTGCTTTGTATGCTCCTCTTTTTGAATATTGTTCTTGAAATCTTGGATCCATCACTTCACAGAACCCTCCTCCAGGTTTTTTTAAGAAGGGTTTTACCCATTGAATCAAGGTTTGTTCATTCTCCGGCCTTTTCCTATCGATTGCTTTCCTTCCGGTTAACATCTCCAGGAGAACCACACCAAAGCTGTAGACATCACTCTTGGAACTAAGGTGGCCTATAAGAAAATTTAACAATGTTATATTAGATAGTTTCATCTTGCATAAGATCTCAATTAATAGAGAATAAACTTTTATCATAAACATCACAACTAAGGGTACGCGTGAAAATAGTTTAATACTTATATGAAAATAATTTATGCAAAAAAAATAAATTACATGTCATATGATAGATAATTATTATTTGAATGTTCTAACCTGTCATGACATACTCAGGATCTGCATACCCTTGAGTTCCTATCACCTGTGTTGACACATGTGTGTTGTCTCCCATTGGACCATCCTTAGCAAGTCCAAAGTCAGAAAGTTTTGCATTATAATTCTGAAATAGAAAATAAATTAAGATGGAAGGAAACATAAAATTAGGGTTTTGATGGAAAATGATATATTAATTTCACTTACCGAATCCAATAGGATATTAGAAGTTTTGAAATCTCTATATATGATTGGCTTCTCAGCTTCCTCATGCAGAAATGCAAGACCTTTTGCAGCACCAAGCATAATTTTCAATCTTATAGCCCAAGTAAGGGGTGCAGATCGTCCTGCAAAAATACAACATACCACTTTAATTTTCTTGTATATAGTTCTAATAGATTATCATGGTGAAATTAGGTAAAGTAGTTCTCATTATATTCATTTAGTTAGGGCACTAGAAATGGCAATCAAACAAAGATCAAGTAAAAGAGAAGTTTATAATTCATACCTCAAGTTACATTAAAACCTATCTATTAATAGATATCATTAGGTTAACTTGGTATCTTATTGTATATTTCGAAATATCTATCACATATTTATATGATTGTTCAAATCTATCAAATATTTTTCCCATACATATAACCATGCACTTAAACAATTAACAAAATACTATATCAAGTTCAAATTGTAAACTTACTCTTAAATAGATGATTTTCAAGGCTTCCTTTTGGCATAAACTCATAAACAAGCAGCCTATTTTCATCTTCAATGCAGTAACCAATAAGTCTAACCAGATTTGGATGCTGAAGAGCACCAAGATGGTTAATTTCAGCCTGCAACATATATGACACGTTATAAAGATAAAGTTTTTCACTCAAATCATAAATGAAATAATAGTATTAATAGATCTATAGCACCCAACGATGACATTAGAGGCAAATTTAATATTTTTTTCGATTGCTAATTCTACTTTTTTTATCATAAAAAGCAGAATTAGGTTTAACATAATTCTGCGACATCAATTTTCATGCATTGTCGGTGTAAAGCGAATCAAACTTTCATCATATGTGTGACGTTAGATGTGGTTATTCTAAAAGCCAAACATTTATAATTATATGACAATTATGATCGAATAATAGTGTAAAAATTCTTTATTGTGATGTGTATATGAATTAAGTCCAGTAATATACATACCAGCCATTCTTTGTGCCCTTGATTTCCTTCTTTGTTTAGGGTTTTTACAGCAACTGGTACCCCCATTCCAGGTCTTGAAGAAATCCTCCCGTTTTGACCTATCCAACCTTTATACACAGAACCAAAACCACCTTCACCAAGAAAACATTCTGGTGTGAAATGTCCTGTTGCTGACTTCAGTTCTTGATACGTGAATTGGTTAAGATTGGAATTATAATGTACACCAATGGGATTTGAAGAATTTTGAGCACCAGCAACGGCCTTATCATCTATAAATTTACAAGAAAAAATATTAGATCAAACTTAATAAGAAACATATTAATAGAAAAATTAACAAGCAACATAATAGTTTTTAAAAACAAAAGAATTATATCAAAACATAAGTATTAGGAATGCCCCCAATCCAATAAAAAATATCAACTACATTCAACACCATATATAACATGTATATATGTACGTTAATTATTGATACATTCATAGGTCTTAATTTAATCCCGTTGAATAAATTAAGAAGTTCTTGGATTGCAATGTAGTGTAATATAATACTTTATATTTTTTACCAAGAAAAGGTAGCATATTTTCAATTGTATTCAAAATAAAAGGTGGTGTTAGAATCAAATAATAGTAAAATATTTATAATGATGAGATGAATCATATTGTTTGGAATTGAAAATTATGATAAGGTTTAAAGAAATAGGGATATGGCGGAGATGTAGTGAAGTAAATATATACTTCTTTCGGTCTTTATTATAAGAAAAGATATCATTTTTAAGTTTATTATAGGCCAGATACATCTATTACTCAATGAACTTAAAAAGTAAAATTTCTTTTGTTATGATAAAGATCAAGGGGGTATTAATAATAACGTAAACACGTAAATTAAACTTTGTAACCTCAAGGTAGAAAGTTCAAATCTCCTTAAGCGTGGTTGTTAAATGACCATTAGAGACATTTTATTTTATTATATTTTTCTCATTCCTCAAATTTTTTAATATTATTAAATAAGAGATTAATTCAAAAGTCTTTTAAAAATATTTGGAAATTAAAGAATTTTGTCCGGTTTCATTGAGAAAGAAAAAAAAAATTGTTCAGTCAAAGAAAAAAAGTAAAAAGTTTGTGCCATAAATTCAGTTACATTACAATTAAAGTGACACACAAGAGTCAATCCAAAAATGCATTCTATCACTATATATTTTAATTCTTTTTATAAAATTATGTTTTTAAAATAAAAAATTGTTTCTCTCTTAATTTACAATTTTAATTTCAACTCTTGGAATATTTTAATATATAAAATAAAAGTGAAGAAGAAGAAAAGTAAAGGTAAACTGGAACCCTTGAATCCCTAATTTTGAAGTCATTTGTAACCCTAGGTTCAAATCATGCTTATATTGTTTTGCCAGATCTCAATCTCCAATCAATTCTTAGACATTAGATTAATCTAATGCTTGAGATTCTGGTGGAGTCAAATAGATAATCCAATTTCGTGAAATGTATCAAGCAAATCAATTTGAGTTTTATTTTGTGTAAGGTAATTTTTATAAAATTAGTAAAATGACACATAAACTCAAACAAGATTGGACGAACAAGCTAGTAGTAGAAAGAAAAAAAAAATATTATACCATTTTGTGTGTGCTTGCCACGAGATGAGCTTTTGGACATGCAACTAAATAAAAACTTGACCTTCATCCAAAATCCTGAATTTGCCATGCCTTCACTTTACAAACCTATAAATATTCGATACAAAATTCAAAAACAAGAGATGACATTAGATTGATTACATCAAAATGCATACAAGAAATTCAATAAAAAAAATACAAGAATTTATAAAGAAAAAGATTTGGTCACGGAAAAAATTGTCATAAACATAGAAGGGTAAACGATAGTATTTTGAGAGAGAGAGAGAGATTACAAAAGAGATGCAATTTGTAGAAGAGGGTCTATTGATGTGTGATCACTTGAATGAAGAAGGGGTCTATTGAAGTGAAAATATATAGCCAATATGAAAGTAACTGATGTGGCTTGAGATGAACAAAAACACGTGACACTCACTTGCTGAGCCTAATAAGTAAGAAACAAACAAAAGAAATCAGAAAGATCCGAGAGAAATTGAGTTCGATTCCTACTAATAAAAAACGGATAAATGTTTACGTTATTCATTATACTTTAAAAAATACAACAAAAGAAGTGTAAAAAATGAATGAATGTATATTATCATGAGAGGAAAGGTATGTAAAACTCCCTTTATCTCTGATGCATTTAAATATTGTTTTTTTTAAAAATCTTTTTTTACAAAATATTTGTTTATATCACATTATTTCTTATTTAAAATATCAAATAAGTATTAACTATAGTTTTCTACTAATATACTCTTATTTGTTATATATATCTCAACTTTTTATGGTTGGATTATAAGTTTATATCATATAGGTTATATGTGTAATTTTTAAAGTAAACATAACATTATTCAATAGTTTATTGAGAACTACACAGGTTAAGAGTTTAAAAGCTTGTATTGAACGCTATAAATCTTTAGAGGTCTCAATAGCAAATCAAATGATTATGATTTACGCAAAAGTTTACACACATGATCTATATGATATAAACTTACAATTTATAAATGGTCAACTTAAAAAAAA
>Ga0315914_1003807_pt1 | contig 22745 bp, 9 predicted proteins | sample MpolenodulesMG_FD_203920 | JGI IMG/M metagenome (GOLD analysis project Ga0315914, IMG submission 203920) | Medicago polymorpha root nodule microbial communities from Los Angeles, California, United States - elongated nodules | ecosystem: Host-associated > Plants > Roots > Nodule | place: USA...
TTTGTATTTCGATGACATATTTCTATGACAATTGTTCGTTTTCGTATCATATTTTCAATTTCAATTATGTTGGTAATTTTCGCTTATTAACTTCATGATTTGGCATTGAAACAATGTGTTTACAATGTGTAAAAACACATGTAATAGGTTCTACCTCAACTGGTTCTACCATTTTATGGCTTCAGGACCCATCAGCAGTTAACTGCCGAGAAAAAAGGAAATCGGCGGCAGTTAACTGCCGAGGTTTTCTTCGGTAGTTAACTGTGGCCGGATCCATCTTCCTCGACACTTAACTACCGAGGGTATTTTGATACTTTACATGTTTTTTTTCCAGTCCAACAACATATGTGTACAACAATTTCCCTTAAAAAAATGGGATTTGAATCATCCCCTTCACTATTTCTCTACACACCGCTCTCCTAATCCTATCTTTCTCTCAATCTTACTCTCTCTAGTAATTGAGATCAAGAGAGAGACGAGAGACAAGGTTAAAAGAAAGATGTAAAAAATAATGATGATCCAATTTGAGAAAAATGTTTGGGATTCCAAAAACCTCAGTAGCATGATCTTGGTCTAACTCACCCCAATCCAGTTGGTCCAAAAACCAACTACTTGCTATCCAATAAACTCTTAAAAAATTCCATTTCAAATAATTTTAAAAAGCTAATTATAGACATCTAACCACATAAGATTTAATGACAATTTCCGCAGGTATAATCCAAAAATTCCACGCATATGCTCAATCATTGATGTCCATGTTCGTTTTATAAATACAGATAGATTTCTCTAGTACTCATATCAGGACACCAGCCAACATGAATTCTACCATTCAGACCTGACTATAAATAGTAAGTAAATACTTGAAACACTAATAGTAAGAAAACAAGAAAGCACCACTTGAGTACAAAGTAAACAGTACACTTGGTGCCCACTTTCATATGAACACTTGAACAAAATATACCCCAAACCAACCAAAATCATCCCATTCAGCCAATGGAATTCAGCCTTCAACACAACAACAAAATTCCCATGCCAGCTTGCTGTACTTGAAATCTAACTCAAATTTGATACCATGAAATGATTACCTCCTAAGCAAAAATTCAATCCTTTATGTTCAATCCTTTTTAACTGTGGTTTCTACAAGCCAATTCAAATGTGTCTGATTTTCCAAGCCAAAGTCAAGCAGAATCAGGGGAAGAGTTTTTGACCTCCCCCCTTTCGCCAAACACCTCGTACAGGTAGCCCAACTCCAGAATCATTATTGCTACCATTTAAACTGTCTGTTCCAGGATCAGAAGTGGTCCGTGAGTTTTCAAGATCTAGAAGGGCCGAAGCAGAACCATCACCAAGGCGCACTCTGAGGAACTTGGAAGCTTTCTTGCGCTGCTTGTTCCCACCACCCCCATCCTCCTTATTTTGATTAGATAAACTGCCATTTGAAGTTTCAGTCTGCCCACCAAGCTTAGTCTTATGTTGACTGCTAAAGTTTGTTTGAATCTGCGGCTCAATTTTTAATTTACCTTTGTCGGTGCGATAAGCACCCTTTGATAGCACCTCCAACTTCTCTTCTGAAGGTTTATAACTTGACTGTAGTTGATGAACAGTGCTTAAAAAGCTATCTGCTAATTTCTCAGTGGAGTTACTCCGCCTAACATCTAATGACTTACCTTTACCTTTCTTGTCGACATTTTTGTCCTTGCGATGGGTGCTAGCGCTGCCATAAACCCCGTCATTTTCTTGGAAAGCGTTTCTTTGCAAACCAGCATTGTAAGACTCCACAAGTTCTCTCTGCTTCCGAGCATCCGGGCATAGTCTTGCCAGCTCAGGTACAAGATGAAACAAGCCAAACTGCTGCACACAGTCCACATATCCATCAGTATCTATCGTGCCTTGGCGATATTGAGCAGATATGTCTTTAAATATAGTGTATCTATCTTCGTCAAAATCAAGCGCACTACGAATCTTTTCAACCAAGGACTTGTTGGCAGACTGAACATTCTCCACATTCAGCGGAGGCTGGCTACTTGTAGGTAACTTGCTCACTTGCGCAGCAGAAACTGGAGGAAAATCAGAAATTGAAACTCCAACAGGGTTGTTCTCAACAAGGTTTGGAGCTGATGCAGAGTGAACGATTTTTCCATTGTCACGTGTGTCCCTCGATGGACCAGCAGGTAGTTTTCCATGAGCAGTTCTATGTGCGGCTTGAATAGAATTAGCAAAACTTGATGCTGGAAGTCCACTGTTAATTACTGTCTTCATCTGGCCAGAATTTTGAGACCCTCCAAGAGCACGATTTGTTGTCTTTTTAGATTGCGAAGGTTGTACAGGTCCACGACTTGGTACAGACCAGGCATTTCCAGAATTAATAACAGATACATTTCTGTTGCCATGCCGACGTAAACGTGCGGCCATAGTATTGCTAGATGAACCTTCAGACTCGTGTTTGGACTTTTCCTGGCCAGGAAGTGGAGGAAAGGAAGAGTCTACCAGAGGTTTAGAGCTATGCCCTAAGGCCTGACGGTATCTTGAAGTTGATTCAGAATCTGCAGTAGCTAATGATTCAAACGGATTAACGATGGAATCAATATGTGCATCTCCGTCATCATAAGCAATTGGCCCATTGCTTGAAGTTGGCTCACGATATGTCTGCTCAGCATTAGCAGTCTCCAAACTGGCTTCAATGGCCATGGAAAGTTGATTTTCAGAATGATCACGACGAAATGTCCGGCCTCTTCCACGGCGCTGATCCTGTTCATTATTGTGTCTATATCGAAAACTAGTCGGTATCTGTGAGGAAACAATGAAAGGTAACTTCTGTAAGGTACTAAGAAGGATCATGGAAGTAAATATTGTCTTTGGAAACTAGCAATAATACCAACAGACATAAGAAGTGGGTTCAAGAAGAAAAGATTGTCGTTGTACATACCTGAAGAGCAGCATTACGCTTTGACCGTGACATACGCCCTCCATGTTCCGTAGCATTATGTCTCTATGTCATAAAAAAGGAAAAAGCGACGACGAAAATAGTCAGCATCTGATAATGTTACAACAGTAAGATAAAAAATAGTCAGCATCCAAATGAACATGCATGGGAAATCATCAAGCAGGTAATGTACTGCACACAAGACACCTTCCAAATAAACCATTAACAGAAAGATAAAGAAACAGGAAAAGATCCCAGCGCTGTAAGTAATCAGTCACCTTCATCTCTGATTCAGATTGAAAAACAATAAATTTCTTGGCAAGGCAAGCCTCATCTTCACATAAGAAATGTTGTTGTCGGAAGTGGATCTGCATCAGAGGACATTTGCCCATACAAATACTATCAGGTCAAATAACATGAAATATCCAGCAAAGCCTTACTTTCAGACGAAAAAAGAGTAAAAGAAGCTGACAAATATTTCTTACCTCAAGGTCATCATAGTTCTTATAGTATTCAAATTGTCCCGGGTGCTGCCTGCAAATAAAGCACAGATATAATGAACATTACACTTCTAACAGTTCAGACCAAAACAAATAAACACCTATTGAGCACATGATTGATTAGCTTAATTGTTACCTTTGGCATATATGACAAGTATAATGTTCCGTAGACATGTGTGTGTACAGTTCATTGTCCCCATAAAATGGGGTTCTGCAAAATTCACACATAGGATGCCCCATAAAACCACCTCTCTCACTCTCACTTCCATCCACATCGGAATCACCTGTGCTTATGTGTTGATTCAACTGGGCTCTAGTATATAATTTTTGCTCACATATAAACACCTATGTCATAGAAATGATGGTATAAAAACTCAATCAATAAAAAAAAGATTACCAAAATTGTCGTTCAAAAAATACATGGAATGCCAAAACATAAATAGTTCACCTTCCTTCCCTCCAAACACAAACTGCACATATGCAACTTATGACGGTGGAATAGGTGACCCTTCAGCTGCCCTATATTCCTAAACCTTTGTCGCCTTGAACCATCATTTTGTTGCTCCTCCATCTTGTCGCATTCACTGCAAGAAAGCCTGCACATAGCCTTGATCATCTTGTAATGGTCCACGTCATCGAAAAATGCATTCATATCCTCATGGTACCAGTACGGTCCAACCTTCCCTTCCCTCACCTCAGACGGCAGGGATGAAAAGTCATTGATCACTCTTGTATAATCTCCAAGAGCCTGACGGTATACACCAAAATTGAATATCAACCACATCAAAAGATAGCAACAAATATAAAATTAAAAACTTGATCCCTACTATTGATGTTTTTTTATCAAACAAAGCAATTAAATGTTACAATCTTGAACTAAAATTATGAACTGCCCAACAAAGTGAGAATGAGAACTATGTTAACCAAGTTTGACTATGTCTTTTCTAACCATGTTCACCAAGTCACGAATGGAATAGTTCAGTTGTTTAGAAACAACATGAAGCAAACATTTCAAAGACAAACGTGTCATTTTGAATGCATTACTAACAAACTAGCCGTAAAGAAAAACAAGCAAAGAAAATATTTAACTTCAAGCATACCTACACTTCATTACATCAGTTCAAAAACAAAATTCCATAAAACACACATCCAAAATTTAACGTTCTCTTTAAATATTCAGACAACAAACACAAATGCAGAACAAAAGGGTGGGCAAGGATGAGGGATGCGACAGTAGCCTTTAAAGGGGAAATTTAACGATATGCTTGAAATTAAGAATAATTTATATACAGCCCAGGACAGTTGCAAACTAAAGTTAAGACAGGTAGCACCTCTTTTCAGCATATAACACAGTCATCATAATGAATACAACCATTGACACAGATCATATTTTAAGTCGTTAAATTCAGAGCACAAAAATCAACAAAGACTAGTCAATTCCATATTTGTGCAACAGATACAAAATAATTTCATCTAACAGAGCAAGCTTAAACTAAAAGTCTAATACTATGTTTGGTTGTGCGTTTGTGACCTCAAAGGCACGTCTAAATTGCTATTTGATGTGAAATAAAGAGGCTAATATTACTAGTTTTTTGAAAAAACACACGCTTGATGCCTATTTGCCGCAGAAACAAACATATTATAAAACTATGAACGCCCTAACAAATTAAGTATGAGAACAACTTTGCTAACCAAGTTTGACTATGGCTTTTCTAACAAAGTAAAGTAAGTTCACCAAATCATGGATAAATTAGTTCAGTTATTTAGAAACATGAAGGAAACAATTCAAAGACAAACATGTTATCCTGAATGCATTACTCACAAAAAAAAAAAAAAAAGCAAAGCAAGTATTTAACTTCAAATAACATACCTAAACTTCATTACATCAAATCAGTAACAAAATTTCATAAAACACATGTGCCAAGTGTAACTTTCGGTTCCAATATTCATGCTTGGAATTAGGAATAAATTAAATCATAATATGCATATAGACAGCTCAAGAACTATGTGACAGTGTCCGACACCAATACACCGTGTCCGTGCAGCACAGGAGAGTTGAAAACTAAAAGTTAAGACGGGTTGTTGTTGAGTGTTTAGAACATGAAAGTGACACAGATCAGATTCTAAGTCACAAAAATGAGCAAAAACAAGAGATAGAAAAGAATTTGATGAAATCGATATACCTTGGTAACAAAGATGAGATTACATTCGGTCTTACAGATGCAGCAACGTCGATCATCACAAATGAAACGAAGACGAGCAACGCAGGTGGAGCAAACCTCACGATGCAAACAAGGTCCGTACGCAACCCATTCCAATGGTTCGGCACAAACAGCGCAACAATCATCCATGTCTTCTTCTTCTCTTCAAACCCTAATTTCAATGCCCAGATCAATCAATACACGAACGATTGTTATTATTGCAATTAGGGGAAGATTGAATTTCTAGGGTTTCAGATTGATTGATTTGATTGAAAAATCGTAGACGTGGAGCGGAAGGGTCGGAATTATTATTATTATTATTATTTTTATTTTTATGTGAAATTTTGATTTGACAATCGTAGCCAGCCACCGCTTCTTCACCAAACAATCATAACAACACACAACACAACACAACTAGATACTCCTATCGTATCATATTCCATTTTGCCAAGTTTATTTATTTTTGACCAATTTTTTATTTTTTTTTTATATTATTTTAGTTCTACCCAAACAAAATATAATATTAATATTTCAGAGCCTCCATCAAACTTTCCTTATATGGGTCAATTTTATTTTCCTATGGAAAAGACCTTCTAAAATTCAATTTGTGTTTGATGCGTAATCAGGCACTAGAAACCATCATACATCTTTCAAGATTGTGATTCAGCCTTTAACGAAGTTCTTTAAAGTTTTTTCTTTGAAGGATTCTTTAAAGTTGGCTTTAGTTTAATCTTGATAATCAAAAGGTGGACAAATTGAAATGACATTTACCAACTCTTTTTGGTATCATGATCAATATGCTTCGTTTGACATAAATCAACTTATTTTCTCAAGACTCTCAAATATCTTTTATGCTTACCTTGGGTAGTAAATGGGTTGTTATTCCTTCCAATTTAGTGCAAAATACTCACTTACTATGAGACTGAGGGAATAGTTTTAATTGTTTAGAGCTCTTGAAAGTTCCTCTTGAATTGAAGGTCATCTTAGATAAATACTTTAGATGAGTTTTATTTTCTCGCTTTGTTAATTACCCTATATTTCTTTTCCTTTGTTTATGAAAAAGATTATTTTATTTTATTTTTTGAAAGAAAAAAATTATTTTAGTCATTTATTTTTTAGAAGATTCATTTTAGTTAGTTATTTTTTTGTGATGTAATGCAAATTTATTTTTAATCTTAAAAAAGTACAATTTTATCTTTTTATTGTGTTAAGTGATAACCACATAGACTATTTATTATCTCACACGACGTCAATGACATGTCAAAATGTCTCACATGACTATCTTTTTCTTCTTCAAAATTCGCAATATAGAGTAGGGCTCATCATTACCATAATAATTACTAAATTTTTGGAATTCAATCCAGGAAAACTAAACTCAAACTTTCAAAAAGGAGATAAGTAACATTCTTGAATCTCAAGTATGTTTATCACCAATTGCAACTGTTACGTTTAACATTTTTTGTTTGTACACGAAATTACAAACATTGTCTAAATTCTCACACAAAACTGTAATATTACTTCTTGGGTTTGAGGAAGTGATACGAACTGAATCAAACAATACACTACTTTAATATTAGAGATCGAACAACTTTTTATAACTTCACAAGGAAAAAAAAATCAGAAAATGAACTATCTTGAATTTAATTTAGATGCAGCACATTGCATGACGATCATTATTTATTAACTAAATAAATGGAACTTACACATCATGGAACTTACACATCAAGAAAAATGGGGTACACGAGGGCAAACAAAAGGGGGAAGGGTGAGGAGGGAGTGAAATAGTTGTAGCCAAGAACCTTAAATACAAGAAAACAAATGTTAAATGTAGGTTGAGCAATAGTACTAGTGGCTAGAGTGATTAGGAATTTGTGTCCTTTCATGTTGAGATTGAAAGTGAGAGAATTGTATTGGAAATCTCAAACATAACACCCTCGTGTTGAATATCAGCATGAGATCATCATAATCTAATTCCAATGCAAATAGAAAAGTCAAAGTAACAAGTTTTGAAACCATTTGGAGTTGGCCTAGTGGTTGGTTTGGGATCTTGGAGTTTGCTCCTCCAAAGGTCTCAAGTTCGATTCCCTCTGGTGCCAATTTCGGTGGGCTAATTCCATACAGAGCTTCTCTGGCTTTAAACGGGCCCCCGCAAGTGGGCGGTGGGATTGGTCCCCTCAGATTAGTCGATTCTTGGATCGGATACCGAGTTTAAAAAAAAAAAAAAGTAACAAGTTTTGAAACATTTGATCTACATATTAGGAGGCTGAAGAAGTATTACAAACCATAGATAAGCCACAATCAAGAACCAAATTATCACCACTAATGTAAATAGCTTCATCAGAATCAAGAAACAAAGCTGCTTATGCAATATGCCTTCAACACTAAGGATCAGACCTTCGCTTATAGCCTTATACCATTAAGAATAAGACATGGACAACAAGAATCGTCATTTAAAAGTTAAGCTGAAATATTATAACATTTATTTCATTATTATTACATCATTTAAAAATATGTTTTCTTCAAATTATTATTTTGGGTACATGATGATTCCAAATCAGATAGCTTGTTTTTTAAGCCATCGATTTACGACAGAGAAGCCTCCGTTGACCACCAAGTTTTGTCCACTAATATAAGCCGATTCATCAGAAGCAAGAAACATAGCAGCTTCTGCAATATGAGTAGCCTTTAGTGTAATTAATTCCTTTCAAATTAGCAGAATCATTCCCAATAGCTTCAACTTCACTCACCTCCATGTTCAGTGTTCTAAATACAAGAGGTGTGGCAACACGAAGGTGATTCCATAAGCTCCAAGCTCACTGCACGTTGAGCGAACAAGGCCTATAAGACCATGTTTGGATGTTGTATAATCATGTCCAGCACATCCAGCACTAAAGCCCGCCACACTGGCCGTGCAAATTATGGATCCACGAATTTTTCTTTCCAGCATAACGCGTGCAGCGTACTTGATAGTTGTAGCTGATCCACGGACATTAATAGCCATAGTGTTGTCAAATTCATCTACATCAAATTTTAGTATGCTGCTAGACATACCACCTACAATTCCAGCGTTGCTAAACATAATGTCTAAGGTTCCATATTTTTCCAATGCGAAAGCTACGGTTTCCTCAACTTGTTTTTCATCTCTCACATCACAATGGTGGTAACTCACTTTGTCCAACCCAATTGAAGTTGCAACTTGCTGACCCAATTCATCATTGATATCTGCCATAACAACGAATGCTCCATTTTCCACAAATGTCTTTACTGTCTCTGCACCTATTCCGCTTGCTCCCCCTGTCACTATAGCAACCTTACCCTCCAACCTATGATAAAATTAAATATTCATGAATTTGTTAGCCAATAGAAATATGTATACACTACTAGGTAAAAGAAAGAGTTTGTCCAAAGAAAAAAAGGTAGGAAGAAAGAGGGACTCAGAAATATAGAAAGTTATACCTTTGTTTTGACATGATGATTCAATGAAATACCCTTTCTTTGAGTTCTCAACCTTTTACATATAAGCTTAAAAGCTTCCTTTTCATTCTTTTATACAAGAAATAAAAAATGGTGTATTTTTTCCCCTCTGCATAAGAAATCAACTTTAATATTTAATAATATTAATACTTAAATGCACATTTAGTCTATATATTTGCTTATTCACGGTTTTAGTTTATGTTTTATTTTTACATGATTTTATCTTTAATTAATTATTTAAACAAAGATATAATCGTAATTAGTATACGACGTTCCTAAAAAAATATCTCCATAACCAAATCGATGGGAAATAATAAGAGTATGGTCTTATTCCTCTTTTGCGGTTTTTTTTTTTTTTTTAAATTTGGTATGACATAACTAGTTGGCTTGGCTTCGTTACGGTCCACCCTGCTCATTTATCAGATCATTTACTCTTCAGTTTGAGACTTTAGACGGCTTTCCAAAGAATATCCACTTAGCTCTCAATTTCATTTGGCTCTCTTGTGTGTCGTGATCTAGAATGAAAGAAATACTCTTTTTTTTTTAACAAAAAGAGGCTTCATTACAACAATTACTTGATAAAATTAAACTGCAATCTTATTAGTGGCTAAAAACAAATCGTCCAAATTTTGTTTTTTCTTATCATTTGTGGTGGCTTAACCCTTTAGTTGGTGGCTAAAAACAAATCGTTCAAATTTTGCTTTTTCTTACCATTTGTGGTGGCTTAACCCTTTAACTTGTTTGGATATTCATCGGTAATGAGGTGGTTTTTCACCTTTTTCTTAGTTTCTCATTTTTGTGATGTAAACTAATACTCTTTTGCTGATTTTTTTCTCGCACTTCTTGTATAGAAATTTTTAGATTTTTAATAATATATTCAATTTTAGCTTCTTTAAAAAATAAGAGTATGGTGATGATATAGACCCTTTTGCCAATCTACCGTAGTTTTGAAAATTATATACCAATCTATCCTATCCTAGTTTGAAAAAAATATATCAAAGTGCCCTAGTTTGGGACACCTAGTTGGAGCATGCCATTTCAAATGACACACTTGTGAAGGAAGTGCACATAACACGCCAAATGAAATGGCCTATTTGATTGTCCTAATTTTTATTTTTATTTTTAATTTTAATACACGGCAATGATTTCTAACATTTCTTTAGATGAAAAACCGTTCTTTGTTGCATGTATTTGTATTTTTAATCAATTAATGCTATTTATATTCTTTTTAAAGTAGTAGTAAATAGTGCAAAAAAAAATATCTTTTAAATTGTGATTATTTTTTTTATATTTTTTAATTTATTTATTAGCATGCAGACGAACACACTTTGCTCTTTTTTATTTGTTATCGCGCTAACCTATGAATGTATTTAAGATGGTTTTTGTACGATTTTTCTTACCATTGTAAGTAATATTCGTTATTTTATATGTTTCCGTACACTTGTAGTATGTTATGTAAAGAATCATATACATATGAAAACTTATAGATTAAAAAAAATCATGAGACTAATAATATATTCACCTGTATTTCATAGAAAAGTGTTACCATATGTTAAAGTAAGGTTCATGGGTAATATATTAAACTGGATCATGGTAGTATTATTATATACATTGCTTGTAACATTGAAACATTAATTTATCGCAGGAATACAAACAAAATTATAGTTGTTCTATAGTCGCAGAGATAGACATAATTGACCGAACTACGTTAACAAATATCGTGTGTTCATTATCTTTTACTATCATGTGTTTGTTATCTTTTACTATCGTTCTCTTATTTTAATCTTATGTTACTAGTTGATGTTCTACAGTCTAGATAGAATAGACCTTTTTAACTTAGAAAAAATACATATAAATCATATATCAATTCATTTTTTATTTGATTTATGTATTAACATGCTAATATAATTTTTTTATAATAACTAAAAAAAATAGACGTGGATTTGACATTACAATTGCCAAGAAATATAACTATTAGTCATTACAAATTTCATACCCAATCAAAAGAAAGATATTATTTTAACTATTTACAACTATTTTAAAAATTCAAAAGAAAGATATTTTTTTAACTATTTGCAACTATAATAAAAATAATATAAATAACAATGATTAAAAATGCAAATAATACATAAATTTATTTTTTGACAAAATTTTTTGATCATACTTCACTTATATCTCGATTGAACTCAAGACTACCAAAACCTATTTCTCCTACTAACCAAACACTACCTGAATAATCCATCAGACTTTTTTTTTAAGGAAATAATCCACCAGACTTGTTGATTAGCGAACTTGTCTTCATTAAAATTAGTCTTCAATTCAATAAAAGTTAGGCTTCAAATTGTAAATATCAATGCTAAAACCAAACCTATATAGAGTGGTGTTTAATTTTTAGTGGCAGGCAATATCGCAACAAACTACTTTTTTGCTAGAGGTATAGAATGGTTCCAAACTATCGTTTTTAGATAGATAGATAAATAGAATAAATCATCATAGATAATAATCTATTAAAAACAAAATACTCCCTCTTCCCCTTAATATAAGCATCCATTAGATAATAAGTACATCTCTGACTTCTTTTCCGAATAAACTTTAATTAATATCGCTAAATGTTTTGGAATATGAAAAGTAAAAATTAAGGTTTAATTACACATTTGGTCCTTAATTAATTTTCAGGTTTCATTTTGGTCCCTTAATTATTAAAAGTTTCGTTTTGATCCCTTAAATGTGTTTTCATTAGTCAATTTAGTCCCTCCACATTAATTTTAAAAAGAAACCATTGGATCATGCAAGTTGTAGTATTTAAAGTGAACCATCAACACTTCTTGTTTGAAACACTTCCCAAAAACTCTATTTTAGTTTTTAAAAACTTGAAAATTAAAAACTTGTTTGCTAAACTATTTTTAAAATTACAGTTTTGAAAACTGTTTTGAATTTTTAAGTTTTGGGACTAAAAAACTAAAACATGTAAAAGATAACTACTGTGGAAAGTGAACTTGTATATTTCAAAAAAAACTGAAAATAAAAACTATTTCAAAATCTTTCTTTCTTTTCTTCTTCTTCTTCCTCCTCTCTTCTTCATCATCTTCATACACCTTCATCAAAACATTAAAAAAAACCATTTTTTTTTTTTGAAATTCAATAAAAACATAAACTCAAAATCATTTATTATTTCAATTTTTCCTGGTTTTTTAAAAAAGGGTAAAAAAGGAAGAAATGCACCACCATTCTTCAACTCTCCTGCAGTACCCTTCCATTCTTAATCAGAATTGAAATTGAAAGTAGTGATTGATGATCGTGTATCTGGGCATAAAGAAAAAGAGTACTAAGTATTGATTTGTAGAGTTACCTCATTGAATAGAAAGCTGCGACATCCTGGTTTAGTTGTGCTACTAGGAAAAGGATGGTGTTTGAAGAAATTAATCCAACCAAACATAACAATTTCAGCAAAACAAGAATCATTGACAGTAAAAAGGGGTGGTGAGACCAGAGATACCACCGACGATGATGGCGACAAGTGGTTCGTCGGTGAAAGTGACTTGTTCTTGTTTGAAGGTTTTTTTGAGAATTGATTTTCGAGAAGTTCCGTAAGAGGATCTTCTGCGGGGTTTGGAGACTAATTTGCGTTTTAGACCAATAAGAGGATCTAATTTGCGTAATTTCTAATTTCACCGTAGTGACGGCGGTTGAGGAAGATAGACGGTTGATTAAGTATGGAGCTGTGGAGGGTAACAATTTCCATGTTTTCATATTCAGAGCAAACATGATTTTTCATTCAAGTCAAGTTAGTTGCCTTATTTCAATTTTTTTCTGGTTTTTTGGTATGTTTTGATGAAGATGATGAAGAAGAGAGGAGGAAGAGAAAGAAGAAGAAAAGTTAAAAAATCAAGTGGTGATGGTTCACTCTAAACATACTACAGACTTGCATGATCCAACAGTTTATTTTTAAAATTAGTAGGGAGTGACTAAATTGACTAACAGAAACGCATTTAAATGACCAAAACGAAACTTTTAATAATTAAGAGACTAAAACGAAACCTAAAAATTAATTAAAGGACAAAATTATAATTAAGCCAAAAATTAAATATACAAGAAATTCTAATTTTAAGTACATCTATGCATCCCTAAAAAAAAGTACACATATTATCTACGCAAACAATTTTTCTTAATAATGATAATTGGATAGATAATACAGTATGTGTTTAGAGACCGATGGTCAGATGGAATATATTATACAACCAACTAATCAACTACCGATCAATAGTCTAACTACCAACTACCCTTCAAAAAAAAAATAGTCTAACTACCAACTAATTGTGTTAAAAAAAAAAACTACCAACTAATTAACTCTAACTATCTCTCAAAAAAAAAAAAACTCTAACTAACTCTTACCACATCTAATTGTTTTTTACTATATTATCTTAGTCCAAATGGTTAGTTTGAAAATATAGGATTTGTAAAATTAATATAGAGCTCGCGACTATTTTAGTATTATGATGAAATATGAATGAAACCCCTTTTGTGTTTTTTCTGTCTTTTTTTATAATATCTCTTTCAAATTTTAATGTACATTAATTATTTTTTACCACTATATCCTTATTTATGTTGCATATTTTTTTGCAACATATAATAAATACTCTATGAAAACATCCACTAATTCTCTTTCATAAAGGATAAACATGTAAAACAATAACAATTGTCAACAAAATTAATTAAACAATCAACTTTCTTAATTTCCGTGTTTTTTTTCTTCAAAAGGTCGTGTATTTGTGAGGGAGGCAGAATGTTTTATGAGTGTAACTTGAAACAAATCTTACAACATATCATTCCTGCATTGCACCGTACGTGGTCAAGTTGAGTTTTGTTTAGTTAATCGAAACACAATTAAAAGCATCGACATCTATGGTTCCCCTGTGTCAGTGTTGTCGTTCTTAATTTCGGATGTGGTACATTGCCCAACATTAATTATAAATAAATAGCTTAATTACATCAATAGTCACTTAACTTATTTGTTGTTTTCGATTTGGTCCCTTAACTCTAAATTTTTTCTTTCGGTCCATCATCTATGCTCTGTTAATCAAATAAATTCGCGTCTGTTAACTTTAACCTTAGATGTCTATGGTGGACCAAACTTATAGATAGCCCACCATAGACCTTATTAATTTTTTAATTTCAGCCATTTGGTCTATTTTTAAAAAAGGGCACGGTTAGATTATACAGGAACATTGCATCTAACGGTGCAGCACCAACATATAATCTTATTAACATTTCTTCATTTTCTTCCCTCCCATCTTCATCTTCATACATTCATCAAAATATTCAAATAAGCCCAGATTTATTAACATTTCTCTTCTTCTTCACTCCCTAAATTATCTTTTCCTTAGCTGTAAAATAAACCTATCAATTTGCACAAGTTGCGAATCACAACAGAATCAGGTTAAACACCAATATAAATGTCCTAATTCTCAATAACCCATTTAAAATTGCACTCAAATTTCTAACCTCAGGTAACAAAGTATTACCAGGCATGAGTCTTGAAACAACTGCAACATAAAAAACTCCAAAGTGGAAGAAACTTACACAGTTTATGAGATTCAAGAAATTTCTCAAAAACAAATTTTGGGTCTGACCCACGAAGGAGAAGGGTATGCGAAAGCGAATTCGCAGGCTAAAAAAGCTTATTTTGAACAAGGGTGTGAACTAAGATTGCAAACGAGGTTCTCGTTTTCGTTGGTGGATTTGGAAGTAGAAAAGGTTCTTTGAAGAGAAGGGTGAAACGATAAGAGGGAGAGGGGTGTACCAGTACGACGGTGTTGGCGGAGCTTCATTGGAATTCATGAACAACCACCGCGGCCGCGGTTCCAGATCTGTTTCCGTCGGAGCTTCCGCTGCTTACGTTTGGTGTTAATTCACGTTTGGTGTTGTTGCTGTTATTCCTGGATTCTTGTTGTCCTGTATTGATTTGGGGTCATGAGATTTGTTGTTTTTGCAGAAGAAAAAAAAATTATGGGTATATTTGAGGGTTCAATTTCAATCCTTCTATTCCTGCGTTTTTTTCCTTCATATTAACTCATTTAATTGTAGATATTTTATAATTAATAATAGGATTCAATTTCAATAAATGTTGAACGGTGAAGGGTGAATGATTCAATCAGTTATTGTTTTTTATGGGCTTGTTTGTTCATATTATTCTGGGTTTATATGAACACAATTTGAGATGATGAAGATGAAGAGGAATAAGAGGGAAGGAGAAGAAGAAAGGTAAAAAATGAGGTGCATATGGTTCACGTTATATACAATGGCCCTTCAATCTAATGGCTGAAATCATATCTAAAATATCAGACATTAATAAAACTAACGGAGATGATCAATTTGACTAACGGAGCATAGATGAGGGACCGAAAGGGAAAAATTTAGAGTTAAGGGACCAAATTGAAAACAACAAATAAGTTAGGGGACCATTTATATAATTAAGCCTAAATAAATCTTGCAAAACAAGAAATGGATGACACAAGATGGGAACAATAAAAGAAAAAAACTAAGAGAAAGTGAGTAGAGAGGGGTTGAACCATTGTAGTTAATAATAAAACCTTTGCTTTGAACCAAAGGAAAAAAATTACAAAGCTAACAACAAGCTTAATTGAGGAAAAATGGTTAATGAACTTATGATTTGAAAAATATATATAAAAAAAAGTACATTGGATAAAGAATAGTACACAGTAGAATGAAATTGGACCGGTCATAATGTTTTGTCCGCAAAACATTAGGTGTATGTTTGGAATCACAAGAAATTTGACAAAATCACAGTAGCATCGTGATTTTGTTGAAATTTCAAAGTGTTATCAAAATGTGTTATTCTGTCAAACGTCAAACTCACTGATAATCCAAACATGCAATTGGTCTACAGATCAGGCACAGCAGATGGAGTATTACGAACCACGGAGAAACCACCATCAACAACCAAGTTATGACCACTGATATAAACAGCTTCATCAGAAGCAAGAAACAAAGCTGCTTCAGCAACATGCTTAGCCTTCAACACAATACCCTTCAAATTAGCATGAGAACTACTACCAGCTTCAACTTCATGAGGTTCAAGATTGTAAGCTATACAAGAAAGAGGTGTTGCAACTCCAAAAGGGGATATACTATTAACTCTAATTCCATAACCACCAAGTTCTCCACAAGCTGATTTCACAAGTCCCAAAAGAGCATGTTTTGATGTAGTATAACCATTAGGACCTGTTCCACCAATAGAAGCTGCAACACTAGTAGTGCATATAATCGATCCGCGGATTTTTCTTGCAACCATGGCGCGCGCAGCATGCTTAATTGTAGCAGCTGCACCAACAACATTTGTAGCCATAGTTTTCTCAAATTCATTCAGATCAAGATCAAGTATTCCAGATAAAGAGCCTATTATTCCTGCATTACTAAACAGAATATCGATGCAGCCGTGTTTTTCCAAAGTGAAATGAATTGTTTCTTCAACCTGTTTTTCGTCCCTGACATCACAATGATGGTATGTTACTTTATCTGAGCCTATTGAATCTGCAACTTTATGGCCCAATTCATCTTGAATGTCTACTGCAATAACAAATGCTCCATTTTCGGCGAACAATTTCACTGTTTCTTCACCAATTCCACTGGCTGCACCTGTTATTATTGCCACCTTACCCTCCAACCTAAATTTTGTCATAATATTTTATGCAAGAAAATAAAATAAGGTCAATTAATCAAAATTAATCAAAGAAAGTATAAAGGATTGAATTAGAGATATATATCAAACTATAGGACACCTTTGCTTCATCATTGGTGATGAATAAGTGTTGAGTACCCTATAATTTGCTTGATGAGCTTTCCCTAAAACCTGGAAATAATGTGACCTTTATCTTTGTAAGTTTGTATCCTAATACCAACCTATCTATATATTTATAAGGTTTGTAGAGTGCAAAGCTCGATAAAAGTTACGGCTAATGCAATGTTGATAATAATCATCATTAAGTATTAAACAACATGTCTTATTGTTCTAAAACATAGAAAAATATTCTAATCATGTATGATCTTGTATAACTATTCAAACTAGTTGGATTTTCATTGCTTTCTTTCTTTGGGGGTGATGCATTTCCAGTGTACTATTCATATAATAATCAAATTAATAGTTTTGTAAAATGTTGTGAAAGGAATTTGATTAAGTGCATTCATTATTTAGGTCAATTCCACGTTTCCAACTAGGCCAATAGCATATAAAATTCATTGCACTGTTTAGAATCACATGGCCATCATCGTGCTTTTAATGTAAAGTTGAAATTTCAACCATTCCAACTCGTACATTCTACACAATACGTATTGCTTTATTTTTTTAATGCAGTGACGTAGTTATACAATTTGATAACTCCATGCTAAGCTAATAATATTTTCCCAATCTGATCATATTTTAAATTATTGTGAACTACTTACTAAAGAAAAAAAAATTAATTGATTTATTTATTCATTTGAAGCCACTTTAGCGGTTGAGCCACATGTACGATTTGATTCCTACACTGCTTGTGTAAACTTTAAGCTCCTATAAATCGTCACAATTTTCCTTTTGAGTTACAAAGTTTGGTTGGATATCTGTAACTCTACATGTCATTGAATAATCGAATGATGAATATATACCAAACTAAAATTTATTTCTTTTTTATGTCATTTGTTCTTGCCTTATCAAAAAAAAAAATTAAAATTTATGAATACCGTTGTGTTGACCTTCTTAAAAATTGTGAAACTACAAATGTGCAATATTGTACACATGCAGTAGTCAAATTCGTAAAAAGAAAGTTCATAATACCAATCTTCGCTTATATGAATTGACTATTAGGATTATTTTTTCTCTCTCCAGTACACACTAGTACTTTATTGATCGTATTTTAGGTCGTTCTTGTGGAACTAGTCTTCAATACTTTTATTGTTTTGTCCCATTGTTTTTGTTCCTATTTAGATACAATTGTCGTGCATAAACAGGGGTGAAAATAAGTCAAATCATGCTTTAGAGTAAATAGGTTTCCATATAATTTAGAAATTTAAGGTACGAGCTTTCCCTTTTTCATGACATAGGCCATTTTAGAAGTTTGACCAAGCATTCTAAAAAACCTAAACTTGCATGTTCAAAAGCATATATGAAAGCCTTTAAATATGTACACTAGGTCTACACTATTAAATAGGCCAACATGGCCACCACTAATTGTGCTGACCACTAAATAAGCCAATAATCCTATAACCAATTTAATTAGACCAATAAACCAACAACTAAATAGGTCAATAAGTCTATCATCAAATAGGTCAGTGAGCTAATAAGTAATAACTATTTAGCATACCAAAATCACAACAATGATACAAAATCTCTAAAATGATGCCTGGACGAGAGACAATCACCATGATTATATTAGAAACAAACATCAGACTGTATTGATCTATGTATAAAAACACCTACCCTACCAAAGAAACAATATAATGTTTAAAAGATCTATCATCGGTGAATAGGGATCAAAGAGAGCAATAGAAAGGGGGAAAAAATGAAATTATGCTAACTGTTATTGTGGAGAAGTGTCTCATGTGATCTACATTGGACCGATGTTTGAAAATCGTTCAAAACTTTAACAACAGATAAGACGGTCATTTAATAAGACGGTCATTTAATCGGTGTTAATTCAAATATAAACAAGAGAAAATGAATATTAGTTGAGTTTTTAAGCATTGGTTTGTTGTAAATCGTGTGAAACACTTCTCCACCCTAGAAGGCGGAGGAAACTATAAACACGAGAAGTTGAAATACTCACTAATAGGATCTCGAAATGGGCCACAAGAACCATTCTCAATCTGTTTCTGCATCACTTATTTCTCCAGGCTGATTTCACCATAAGATTAACAGAGATTTCTTCAGTGCAAGGATTTAGTGACTTGTTAAACACTAGTACTTTGACTGTCAATCACTTTTTCTTTTAAGTTGGTAACTAGTTTGCAAATGATCAAGTTCAAATCATGCTCTTTTTTAGAGAAAAATAAATAAATAATATGGCATCAAAGTCTAGGTTAATGTAATTTTAAACCAACCAGCAACTTGTCATATAGCTTCTTTGATTACTTTGATTCATCAAGACTTCAATCTATAGATTGAAATTGGACGCAAGGAAATTCTTGAAATTGAATTGAAGTCGAAACACACACACACACACAAACAGTAAAGATGAACACGCGATGTTCAGGTCAATTTGAATCCTACATTCTCACTGAGGTCGATCTCATCACTATGATCTGAATTACAAGGCTTTCCTTTCTAATAGTAGGAACACAGCTATTAAATGTAGGAACACATTCCAAATTTACAGCAAACTTAGAAACAGAATGTAGGATATTAATCACATTCCAAATTGGACCACTTATTTTTCAATAGTAGGAACACAACTATTAATAACAGAAAAGCCTCCATCGACCACCAAATTGTGTCCACTAATATAAGCTGATTCTTCCGATGCAAGAAAGAGAGCAGCTTCTGCAATATGAGTAGCCTTTAGTGTAATTCCTTTCAAATTAGCAGAATCATTCGCAATAGCTTCAGCTTCACTCACCTCCATGTTCAGTGCTCTACAAAAAAGAGGTGTGGCAACACCATACGGTGAGACTGAATTGACCCTAATTCCGTAAGCTCCAAGCTCACCGCATGTTGAGCGAACAAGGCCTATAAGACCATGTTTGGCTGTTACATAATCATGGCCACCAGTTCCAGCAATAGTGGCAGCTACACTGGCAGTACAAATTATGGATCCACGGATTTTTCTCTTTACCATGATACGTGCAGCGTGCTTGATAGCTGCGACTGATCCACGAATATTAATGGCTATGTTGTTGTCAAATTCATTCAGATCAAATTCTAGTATGCTGCTAGACATACCGCCTTCAATTCCAGCGTTGCTAAACATAATGTCTAAGGTTCCATATTTTTCCAATGCGAAAGCTACGGTTTCCTCAACTTGTTTTTCATCTCTCACATCACAGTGGTGGTAACTCACTTTTTCTAAGCCGATTGAAGTTGCAACTTGGTCACCCAATTCATCATTGATATCTGCTATAACAACGAATGCTCCGTTTTCCACGAATGTCTTTACTGTCTCTGCACCTATTCCGCTTGCTCCCCCGGTCACTATAGCAACCTTACCCTCCAACCTATGATAAAATTAAGATTGATTCATCATGCAACATAAATAGGATAAATTCATTATTTTATTATGTGAGGTCAATTTTTAAAATGGTTAAACTAACAACATTTCACGACTCACGTAATAAAATAAGATGGTGAGTGTTAGACGCAGGGGTGAGGAACATGTAGTACCTTTTTCTCGACATCGATGATTAAATGAGCTACCTTTGCCTTTGAATTCTGAAATGTTTGCTCTGTATCTTGTATAGGTTTATTAAATGAAGAGCTTCCTAATTTTATTTATAAGGGAAAAGAGAGTGCTTTTTAATGGATGAAAAATGTAACTAAAATTATTTTTATTGCATAGTGTTATATTTTGAATGAATGATAAGTGTAAATTTTTTTCATTGTTCACATTACCGTCAATAATTTATGACATTCGACGAATATTTTTAATTATCTGACGATTATGATTGATTAACGGTGTAAAACTTATTTATACTGACACGACACATGAATTAAATCCAAATGACAATCGTAAAAGTAAGACAATTAATCATTTAGATTTAGGAAATTGAAATGTATTCCTCTAAATTAAATATAATATATTTCATTCATCCATCCACCAAAATAGTATCTCTAAAGTTATGTTTCTAACTTTTTTAATACATGAGGTAGAGATGAAATAAGACAATTTCTACGGTACATCCAAAATAATCTTTAATTTATTGATTTATGAAATTGGTGTACCGGTACACCTTAATTTAAGGATATACGGTAGAAACTCCTATGAAATAAACCTTCTCCAATCATTTCTCTCCAAAATCACAATTTATAGATAGCCTGATCACAAGCAGAGCACATATAGACCACGACTTATAGATAACCTGATCATCAGAAACCGAACACTAATGATAGAGCATGACTTTCTTAATTTTCTTTTTGACAAAACATGACTTTCTTACTAGTACATATTTTCGGGTTGAATTAATGTCTCAATGTGCCGTACGTTGTTTTGAGTTTTGAGTCAATCTTTCAACTGCTCATCAAAACCTCGATTAGCAAATATAAGAAGGCAACATATTAGTATTGTGTATAACATTTAGATAATAAAAAAAGTTTACAAGTGAAGTAAAAATTTGTTTCTAGGTTCTATTGAAAAATCAAATCCTCACAGATTAGACGTAAGGCATGATTAAAGTTTATAAAGTGTGAAATCAATAATCTTAATAGTTAGTTTTATAAAGTCAAGTTAGACCGATATAAAATCTTATATGATATGAACGCCTAAAGATTCAGATCATCGATCATTTAACACATGAAATCCAATGATCATAAACGTGATGAAATGTATAAGAAAAACAAAGTCTCTCATATTTTAAAAAATAAAATGAGTTTCAAAATAATAGTGACAACCTAAGTTTTACTTGTTGCGAGATAAATTACTCATAAATCTTCAAAGATAACTTTTTTTCCCCTTCAAAGGCAACTTAACTTCACCAATAATTTTATATAGATATCTAATCATATTTTATTATATAGATAATTGTACAAGTATTTTAAAAAACAATACTATAACACAATTTAATAAAAAAATGACTTAACACATGTATATTTTTTATTCAAATATAGTAGCTATTTGAAGAGTGTGATATATTAAATGATATATATTTCTTGGGTTTTTCTGTCATGTTTCTTTTATTCAAGTAGTTTAATACATGATATTTTTTTATGACCCAAGATAAACACAAACTCAAATAGTATACTCAAAAGTAAGAATCAGCGACCGACGGATAGAAGAAGAAGAAATTTGAGGGTTAGCTGCCCTCACCACCTTCATATTTTGTCTAGTTTTTCTGAATAACTTAGGCCCCGTTTGGATAAACAGCTTATATAGATGCTTATATCATTACGGCTTATAACATTAGAGTTTACATCATAAGCTCTTATACTTGATAAGCTATTTATGTTTGGATATGTACACTAAAAAGTACTTACATAAATTGAAGTGTTTGGATGTAACATTACATAAGATATTATCGAAATTTTAAGTATTTTTAATTTAACAAAAAAATAAATAATCGAACCACAATTATCACGATTTTTTTTGATAAAATTAATCAAGATGTAAAAAATAATATTATAATATATTAATTATAATTATATATATAATATATCAATATTCGTCCTTAAAGAAAATATCAATATTCATATAAGACAAAATTAACATTAGAGGTGTAAATAAACTTACCATATATATAGATATTAGTGTACAGTTTGTTACCAAAAAAGACAAATTAAGTTTGTTTTTTTTATTCAGTTTCATTTTGTTACGTAACAAAAAAAAAATCTTCCTTAAAAAAATAAAAATAAAAATCTTAGTTACGTGTGTTACTTTAGTAAGATAAGTATATAACAATTTTGTTACTCATGCACCGCCAAAGATAACTAACATTATAATTAAAATATAT
>Ga0315914_1003808_pt1 | contig 22744 bp, 11 predicted proteins | sample MpolenodulesMG_FD_203920 | JGI IMG/M metagenome (GOLD analysis project Ga0315914, IMG submission 203920) | Medicago polymorpha root nodule microbial communities from Los Angeles, California, United States - elongated nodules | ecosystem: Host-associated > Plants > Roots > Nodule | place: USA...
TGTACTGTATAATTACTTAAAAACTCTTTAAATTAATAATTATTAATTTATCGATAAATTAATAACTCTCTAAATTAATAAATTTCTCCGGTCCTGACATTATTAATTTATAGAGTTTCTACTGTAGATTGAATTTAGAAAACATATCCAAATCCTCCAAAAACCTCTAAACTCCTTCTCCAATACAATTTTTTTAGTTCCTCAAAATAAGAGGATTTTGTATTATGAAGAAAACTTAACACCTCAAAGTCCTCATCTCTGAAAGCTCTTCATTCTTTTCACTTCTTCCTTCCTTTTTTTACAAGTTCTCCCCTCAAAACTCTCAACGGAGCCATAAGAGAACTTGAGTTTCACTCTTATATATAACAATTTTTTGTCCTACTTGATTTACCTCCGTTCAAACTTTGGATTATTAAGACTCATTTTCCTAAAAATCAAAGGGGTAACACAAAAATTAAAAAAATAAATAAAAGATATTGCTAACAAGAGTCTTTATTCTTAAGAAAGCAAAAAATAGAATCTTTACCTTCAAAACAACAATTATTAAACATTTGAAAAGTTGAATATATACACTTTCTAACCATTTTTCAAGAGAATATTTCTATTTTAATTTCTTTATCAAATGTTCTAGGGTTTTCTTTTTAACATTTCACATAAATAAATGGAGAAAATCTAAAGGTGGTACCGTACAAACGCGGAATGAGGTAAAAGAAGCCAAATAAGAGGGTGAAATGTGTTGAATGTCACCGTCACAATTTGTGAATTGGCTACATTATTAATATTAATGGATGTATCAGAATAAGTCAGAGTGAATAAATATTCCACCACATAGGAGATAGAGCAAATTTAACATCAATCAATAAAGGAAAGGAAAAATAGACGAAAACAAGATTTTATTAGGGCATCAAATTAGGGAACCCCACTTTTTATTACCCAGAAAAGTTGGCAATATGAGAAAAGTTGTGGCCTATACTATGGGCCATATTCAATCACAATAACATAAATGTTCCAACACTCCTCCACCACAACCCTACATATTCATTTATTTGCCGTTATTACTTCCACTTTTCACTTTTTCACTTTTTAGTTCATTCACATGCTTTCTCTGTACGTCCTTCATATAATAGACTCACAGGATATCCAAATTTTCTTCATTTCCTATATGCTATTCCTTTTTGCTAAATAAAGAATCTAATAATGTAGTCACTCTTAATGAATTTAATTAATATGCACTAATTGTGTAAACAAATATAGACAGACATATTACGTGATCTAGCACACAAATAGTTGGTATATAGAAGAAAGTGTGAATGTTGTAAACTGCATAAACCATACTCAATTTTTTTTACCGATGAAAACAGTTTAACTGGACATGTAATTATATTTCACTCTCCACAAAAAAAATGTAATTATATTTCACTATATAAATATTTTTGCATGGAGAAGGAATGTGTATTGCTTTTAAAAGTTTAGTTTGTCATGGAGTGTCTTGTTAGTCGTAGTTGCAAAAGTGACGTCATTAGAAGAAAAAGATATACTAGGCCACCACTTATTAGTACACCGCAAATAATTGTTGGGTAAAGATTCAATTTAATTTGTCAAGATTTTTTTTTCTCAATTTAGTTCATAAAAATAATATCAATATTAGTCACTGATATTTTTATACGGAGGATAAATTAATCTCTAATTTATTATGAAGAGACTAATTTATTCTAATATGAAAATGTCATAGACTAACTTGGAAATTATATTTTGTTGGAAGACTAAATTTGGTCACGTGAAAATTGTGATGCGTGGAATTACTCTCTGTTTTCTTTTTTTTTTTTAAGAAAAATGAGTATTTACTATAAATGTTCACGTTTCCTGTCAAAATTTGACTATTTTCGCTTACATCAACTTAAAGTATTTAATGCGGACATTTGCCGGAAATGTTCACGTTTACACAACATACTTTAAGTTGATGTAACTATAAAGAATGTATATTTATTTTGTATTTGAAAAAAGAAAATAAAAACTTCATTATATATTACTCTTCAACAACTCTAATTGATGTTACCATTTTAATGTTAACATATTAGTACTATTGTACAATAAAAATAAGCACAACTAAATAATTTCTTGATAAGAAAATGTGTTAAAAGACTCGCTTTAACGATCTCTTTTAACATTTACTTTTTAATTGAATAAAATATATCTAGGTTCCATTACTTTATGGTTTATTGTAAAACCTCTTATAAATTTTCAACTGTATTTATTATTTCTTTATTATCATACTCTTAATTATATTATATCTTTTAATGTAATTTGTAATAATGTCTTTCTTTGTGTGACGCCTTCTTCGCAACAAACTTCTCACAAAAGACAATCTGGTGTGGCGGCATGTCCTTCAACCTACTGACACGGCGTGCGTTTTAGGTTGTGGAGATTTGGAAACGGCAACACATCTGTTTATAGTATGTAACATATTCAGCTCCCTTTGGTCCCATGTCTGGCATTGATTAAGTATTTCTTCGGTTTCCTCTGGTGACATCAGACAACATTTCAATCAATTTACTACTATGGCGGGTCTGCCTAGATTCACTCATTCATTCCTGAGAATTATTTGGGTTACCTCTGTTTGGGTGTCATGGAAGGAAAGGAATAACTGTGTCTTCCAAAATACGGCTTCTAATTCTTCTATCCTTGTTGAGCAGGTTAAACTGAACTCATTTTTATGGTTGAAATCAAATCAGGTGACTTTCAGCTATAGTTATCATGATTGGTGGAAACATCTGCTCCTTTCCATGGGTGTCCACTTGTAATTTTATTATTTGTTTTGGTGGTGCTTCCTTGTTGTTGCCACCTTGATCTTGTAAATACTCTTGGGTGGTTTGCCTTTTGCACATCTTGTGTGGGGTGAATCATTGTTGTTTATAATATATCTCATTTTAGTTTGTTCAAAAAAAAAACTTGTAATAAAAATTATGAGCGAAGCACAAATTAATTCTCTCTCCTTAAGGTTAATTTTTAAAATAATAATAATCATCAATAAATTTAACACTACTACAAACTTTTTAATTCTCGTTATTTATTCAACATGTCTTTTATTTAGGGTGTATTTAGTTGGAGGTAATGGCGGTGAGTATAGATGAGCAATTATTTTATTAAGTTTGAAATGTTTGGTTCAATTATTAGGACAAGAAGGGAGCGAAATCCATCCAAAAGCCAATTTTGCTCTTATCCAAAATGGGGAGATTTGGAGGGGAAAAACAATTTTTTTCACATTTGGATTTAATTAAAAGTCATTTATTTAATGTCACCTTAAATACTAAAATTGTGAAAAATATAATTTCAATGTCCTAAAAATTCTACGAAATACAAATGAAATCGTCTACATCCTCTATACTTTAGAAAAGTTGTTCAAGTAATAAATTTGTCTCAAATACGTGTAATTATTAGCAAATTATCTTTTGTACATAAATATATTCAAAATTTAATTTTTCATATTCCAAGATACATTGATAATATTAATAAGGGATATATTTGTAAACCGCATCTAAACATTTGTAAAGTGGCTTATATTTAAGGAGTAAGGACACAACTTTTTAAATAAATAATCTTATAAGGGAAATGTTAACTTGTGCCCTGAAGGCACAAGGGCACAAGTTAATGAATCAAAAGTAGAAATAACTTATTGAAATATGTGTATTTCATTTAATCTTTAATTTTTTAATGAATTGAATGTACAAAATTTTAGAAAATATTTCTTCTTTTGAGTTTCTTAACATGTGCCCTTAGAGCACAAGTTAACACTACCCATCTTATAATTAGGGAGGAATTAAATATATTTGTTTTGAGAAATTAAGAGAATCTTAACCTTATTTAGAGACTAAAGGGTTTTTTGAAAGGTTATTTAGATACAAAGATTAAACACGTAATAATACAGAGAGAATAGTAGTAACAATTTAATGATGCACCTCATCTTTAGTTATCCACACTGCCAATCACAACATGCCGTATCTAGTCCCAAAGCCGCTGCAATAAATATTGTCTTAAAGTCAAGGTAGGCTATCCACAAATTTAACATCAAATTATTGCTCTTAAGAGGCTCTTATTATTGATCTGAATAACTTTAAATTTCATTGTTTACGTAGCATTATTATGACCTACTCAATTTATCTCCTACGATAGTACTAGTACCTCAGTTTTAAAATATCGGGTTTTCTAACTTGTTTAAAATGTTACACACATTAACAACTATTTACTCGAGTTTTTTTTTACTAAAGTATACCTAGTATTATTAATTTATTAGAGTTTATTATTAGAGTAAAACATAGCCTAGTACCTTGCTTTAATTAAAATTTATTATAAAGTTTTGTATGTAATTATCTTAATTCTTAATTAAGATAACATATGTTCATCATGGCGTGATATAATTGGTCCAGCTTGCATGCACCATTGGTTTCATATATCATGTGAATTCAAATTTATATACATATATGGCATCCATGATATTATCAATGCTGGCCAGCTTTTCACACACCGAAAGGTAAATAGAATTCACATGCTTCCCATACGAAATATTTTTCCAGAAAGAAAGGAGTTTCAGCCACCTATTTTACCTTATTTGCTAGCAAGACTTTCGTGATAGCATTCTATTATTTCACTCATGAGTTATATATATAGAAATTCTTCCACTTTCAGATAGCTGATTTTAATTACATGCTTAATAACTTAAGTAAAATACACTATGTTCCCATCTCATATAAGAAAAATAAATGTCGGTTCTTTGGATCTTACCTAAAAATAGTTTGATGAGTCTTAATTAGATTCCAAATGGTATTGCATATATATCCCTCATATTGGCTAAATTTAAAATGTCCTTCATTAGTTTGTCTAAATTATTGATAGAAATTTTTTACAATGATGATAAAAAAATGGCATGTTTTTCATTTTGATGTATTCGACTAATTTAGTAGTAATTAATAATTCAATTATGAATTTGCCTAATAGCATGAAAAGTTAAGCCAGTAACGTTTACTGGCGGCAATATCAAAGAAACCTTTTTAGATATACATCAAAAAATAATTTGTGTGTGCATTAACTTGTACACTTGGACACCATTGTCACGTCATAATTTCCTCTCTACATCAATTATTAATGACAATTGAGCTAATATATATGCTAATTAATACTAATAGTAGAGTATATTTTTATGGGTGCGATAATATTAGTAGAGTATGATGCATTTGAATCATGCTCCAATGAATTGTCTTTCATTATTTATCTTCCATTTTTCCTTCTTAGTACGGATCAATATAAACTGATCCATACCCTAGCCATCATAGAAACGAAAAAGGTAAAATGAAAAACAAAATAAACTAATAAGCTTGAAAAGTTATCCTTCATGCAAATATTTTATGAATTTAATTCATATATAGTAGATGAGTAGGCACAATAACATTTTGTTAAATCTTTTGATATCATAACTATTATTGTATTCATTACTATTTAGGCTCAAAGTTAACATTTGTAGTTTTTCTACAAGGTAAAGAGCAACGACATGCACTAGTTAAGCTTATAGTAATTAAAATAATTAAAAACATGTAATTAAACAATTCAAGTTACAAGTTGAAAGAGATCCTAACTTCTAGGATTCCTCAACCCATGTAAAATAAAAATTAAACCCTAGTCTTATAATCAGAGAATATTTTATCTTGCTTTCCTCTGAATTTATCATGATATACCATATCATTTGAATAATTTTCATGAAATCCCAAACTTAAGGGTTTATTTGATGATTTTTTTTTTCCTTCCAAGTTAGAACATCGGAGATAATTCCATCATTTCCTCCACATGACCAACATTTTCATCCAATAACCATTTCTCAAGAAATGACAAAGGAGGAGGAGCTGCACATAAATTCTTAATATTCTTGTGATGAGAAGAAGAAGAAGAAGCTGAACACTTTTCAGGCATAGAATCACAAGTTGACTTGTCCCAAGCAGCACCATTGTTAAGATTCTCAAATGAAAGAATAGAATCAAACTCTTGATCATGTGAAACTCCACCATCTTGTAATAATTCACCTTTGGTGGTAATTTTGTGATGATGATGATGGATTTCAAGGTTTAAATCAGCTGGAACTGAAGCAGACTTCACTAATAATTTCCCATCATTTTCAAACTCATTATTATCATCAATAATATCATCATTAATGCTTTGAAACTCTTGATGACCATATTGATAATTTCCTTTGATTTGTGAATTTGGAGAAGATCTCATCCAACCTTCTAAGAGCCTTGAAATATTCTCAGTGCTTGAAGCATAGGTTGAAGAAGAAGATTGATGAGAATTTTGAGTATTAATCTTAAGAGATGAAGTATGATTGTTGTTGATATCTAAACTTCTGTCACTAAAACTCTTGGATAGATAGGTTGTTGATGTTGAGTTTGATGGATCTAAAGCTGCATGAAATTTGTTGAGCTTTTTCTTTAGATGTGTGTTCCAATAATTCTTTATATCATTATCTGTTCTTTGAGGAAGGTATGAAGCTATGGCTGCCCATCTGCTCAACAAATTTAATTAATTCATATACACATCATTTTCATCATAATAAATAAAAATAATTCATAATATTTTTTTATGTAACATTCAATCAAAATTAATGTAAAACTAGGATACAAAATTTAATTAATTCATATATATCATTTGTTGTTTAATTTCATCATCATCACGGCAAGGTTTAAATTTTTTTTTTCTCCATTTTAATTTTTGAGTGAAGAGAATTATAATTATGAGATGTGAAGATTATTACTTGTTACCAAGAAGAGCTTGCAAATGAATAATCATTCCTTCTTCATGAGGAGTGAAGTTTCCTCTCTTGATTCCTGGCCTCAGGTAATTTGTCCATCTAAGCCTGCAACTTTTGCTGCACCTTGACAACCCTTTTTTATCCAACAATTTAATTATATATCAATTTTATACAAATTCTTTCAAAACAAAAACATATACATAGATCAAAAGAAAAAATTATCATACATAATTAATCAATATTTGCCATATATAGTCCTAAATATATTAAGCACTAGATGTTAACATACCTTTGAGAGAAGCTTAATTACTAAACAAAATAAGAAAATAATTTAGAATATATATGTTTGGGATATAAATTATATATATATTGATTGTTCCATATATATACCTGTATTAGTAGGAACTGTTCTCCAATTTCCTGGACCATGTTCTTGGATGTAAGAAACAAGGATGATATCTTCTTCAGGTGTCCATGGACCTTTCTTGATGCCAACTTTTTCACAACAAGGAGGTCTTCCCATGGATTCTTTTTTCACTCCAAATTTCAACCTCAAAACTCTCACTACTACTTGATCACTCTTTTATTTTTCTTTAGGCTAAAATTGAGAGAGAAAGGTTTCAAATAGTATCAATGCATGTGATTGCTTATATACTCTCCATGACTTTGAAGAAAAAGAAGGCCTTTATTCTTAATCACATTTATATCTACCTTTGCTGAGTCACCTAACTCTTTTACTTGCTTTATTATAATAATCATGTAGTAGTCAATGCTAGCTACAAACCAAAGTCAACTAGAGGAGTTTCAATATTTTAATTTATTTTTTCCCTTTCTCTAAGGTCACATGGCACTTTGTGTTTTCACTAGATAAGTTAGAAAATTAAATACTTATCACCTCCCTTTTTCAATTAAAAATCCTTTTGTGTATATTACTTCATTTGTTTTTAAATACACATTACAATCAATCATTTGACACACGCTAATATACAACTTTGATCATTAATATTTTTAATTGTTTATAATAAAAAATTTAATATTTTAAAAATATTCATCGTAACACTAAATGAATAGTTCATATGGAGCTAATTTAAAAATATAATTGTGCATTGTTGCCTGGAGATTACTGAAGAACAGACTTCCAACGAAACTCAACCTCCAAAGGCGCGACATTCTTCAAGCCACAAACACTTTGTGCGTTTCGGGGTGCGGCAATGATGAATCTGCATCACATTTGTTCCTTCATTGTGCTGTTTTTGGTTCGTTATGGCGGCATATTAGGTCTTGGATTGGCGTGTATGGAGCAGATACTCAAAATATTAGTGACCATTTTCATCAATTTATTCATTATACAGGTCATTCAAAGGCGCGACGATCGTTCATTCAATTACTCTGGCTCCTTTGTGTTTGGCTGGTGTGGAATGAAAGAAACAACAGATTGTTCAATAACATTGAAACACCTATAGACCAGCTCTTAGAAAAAGTGAAATATCATTCTTTGTGGTGGTTAAAGGCCAATAAAACAACTTTTGTGTACGGTTCTCAGAATTGGTGGTCGGACCCTTTATCTTGTATGGGTATCAACTGACCTTATTTTTGTAATTATACTTTGTGACTGATTGTTTTCTAGGTTGGTCCCTCTGGTACACCTTATACTGAGGGGTCTCCAATGTCGTTGTTAATATATTCCATTTTGATTTTTTTTTTAAAAAGTATATAATTATGCAAGCAACAATATTGAATCCTCTCAACAAAAAAAAAAAAGCAATATTGAATGTGCGGTACTAACACTAAATGACATTTTCTTACAAGAGAGAATAAAATAACATAAGGATACCGTAGGTTTTGAGATTTTACAAAAGGTTGTTGCGAGATTTTGGGGAATGTTTTGAGAATCATGAAATAAATGAATAGTGGATTTGTGGTCACTTGTTTGTCACCGTCCAAAATAAATGACTAAATATATCCATAGTCCAATATTCAATTTTCTTGCTTGTCAAAAAAATAAATAAAAAGTTTGCTTCTTGATTCCATGAGGATTTCCTCTTAATTAGTGTTTTCTTCTTAATTAGCTCCTTTGAATCATGTTTAAACTATACCATTAGTTCTGTCACTTTCCATTAACTTCTAAAACAGGATAACCATTCAATTTCTTTTGCCAGCATTGCATTGTCACTTCAAATGATTTGGTATTGAAAAACAAAATTACACACGATTTTGAAAATGGATTAAATGAAATTCATGAATCCAACAAATAAGTCATTGTGACATTTTATTTTTTTAATGTAACACTAAGTACTAACTAATTCAAATTTAACCCTCAGTTTAATATTGTGTACCTCGCTTTCAAATCATTATATTTAACTATGTATTTATGACAGTTGTTAAATGGGAAAACACTTAGGTGACATTGGGAGAGGATTCGGTGTCTTTCGGTGCCTTTGATGGTTTTTGTTTCTATCTCTCTCTAAACCATTAATTCTCTCTCATCTAATTAATTTATTTTAATTATTTATCCAACCTTCTCTCTCATCTAAAATGAACTAAAAGCACCGAAAGGCACTGAATCCTCTCCCGGTGACATTGGCCAACCACAATGTCACAAGTGTACAAAATTACAAAAAAAACCATGGCTTTTTTCTCTCTCACTTACAAGGAATTTTTGTCATTTTATACACTTGTAACATTGTGGTTGACCAATGTCACCAAGTGCTACCCTGTTAAATGAGAACAATTTTGTATAAAAGAAATATTGACAAATTTTTTATAAAATTGTTACTCCAAAAAAATTATAAAATTCTTACAATCATTTACTTATTGATTTTCTTAATATATTGTGAAACAACACTTATTTTGGAACAAAGTGAAATAAGTAGGGTTTAGGATAAAATTGTAGTAACAAGACTACCTAAGGTAAATTATGTAATGTAATAAGCATTTAAAACCGAGTTGGAATGGTCTCCACCTTCCATAGATAACCTTCCTGTACTCCACATTGAATTGACCATCATATAAAATCTCGTATAGACTTGTACGTATAATCTATGTACCATCCATCCTCCAGCACATCTTTCACTTTATATTCATTTTGTTTGCTTGCAAAACTTTTATTTTAATACATTTAGAAGGTTCGCATGAATGTGAGATTGGATTCAGGCTTTAAAAAAACATCTTGGGAAAAATGTAGAAGTAGATGAAGGATAACTCATTACCATCAGTCATAAATACCTCCCTATTGTTTCAATTTAATTTTCTGACATTGACCCAACTGGTTTCATTGTATTTTTAAATTCATTATACTTCTCCAAATGTGTCACACTAGAATTATATAAAACACTATCTTAGACACAAAATATAAACAAAAAAGTACATATATCGGGTGTAAATTATACCATATACATGTACTTTTATGCGTATATTTTGGTACGGAGAAAGTGCATAACTAGAAAATGGTGCATGGAACACTAAGGTGTGTCATTTTGACACTGCAATTGGCCAATTGCACTAAGGATGTCTTGCTCTGCCCATTCATAATAACAAATAAGGTGTTCAATATTTTACAGATAACAATCACCTTTTAATAATGATAAGCTGTTCAATTTTTCTGAAATAAGGTCATGAAGCTATTCATCTGAACTCAAAATTAATGGAACTCCAACATCAAGTTGATTTTCAAACAAGATCTAAAACCCAAAAAAAAATTGTGTTAAGCTTGCCAAAAAGGGAAAAAGGGTGCACTGCCATCACCTTCTGCATAACCCTAGTCCCATACAAACCTAACAATGTTGGTGGTCCCGAATAAGTCCTTTTTGTGGTTCCAGATTATCAGTGCAATGGAAGAGTCTGCAAAATACCACAATGCATTGTAATTCTAGGATTATATAACTGTACTATATGCAGAGCACAATTTACAGACTGCAGTCTTGACCAGTACTATATATAACATGAGAAAACTGACACAGCAATTAGTTCATCTAACAACTCCTGCAATGTCATGTTTAACACATAAAAGTTCTCCAACAATGAGTTCAGCAAAAAAATAAAGGTTCTCAACAAACGGTAGAAATGTATACATAAGTAGCAGCAGAATATGTACAATGTGATGATTACAATGCCAACTAATAGTAGTAACACTTTTTAATGCATCTGAACTCTTTTAAGCTAGACAGCATATTTCCATACCCCTTTTTTCAATTAAGTTTCTAGTCCTTGCTCAGGTTTCAATCCTCTGCATCTTCTCCACCAAGCGCAGTAAGGATTCATAGCAGGAAGAACTTCTCAGTTATCACCTCGGAATTGACTCATCGTCCAATGCAGCAGCGTTTGGCTGATGAAACATATAATGATATTAGATGGGCAGAAAACAAAAGACATACAAATTATATGTTTCTAAGTTCCAATCTTGTGTCCATATAAGATAGGAATCATTTTTTTAATCAAACAGTCATATAATACCTACTAGGCTACTATCATCAATTCAGAAAAAGGATATAACAATCTTCACTACGGTCTAGTCTGAAATGGCTTCTGACTTTTGAAAGCTTCTCAAAAAAAGTTTATGGATCTTCATTTACAAAATTGTCCTTATAAGTTTGTACATGTTCACAGAGAAGTAAAATAGAATTTATGAAAATATTAAATATAGAAGCTACTCCCAACGTTTTATTATGAGTGTCTCATTTGAGTTGTACAAATTCTTACGAAAATGATTTGTGTTGACTTCAATGATAAAATGGGTTTCATTTACTCAAATATCCTTACTAATATAAGTTAGCGGAGTGGTTAGGTGAATTGAGATACAATAAGAGTATATTAGTGGAAAAATATTATAAATCTTTCATTAGTAATATAAAGAGACCAATAATATGCGACAAGTAAATATTGCAAATGAAACACATAATATTATACGGAGGGAGTATGTGTTGGTAGACGTGGTATCCATGGAAGGAGGAGAGAAAAGGCTAAAAGTGTATTACTGTTGAGTGTAAAATGATTCCATGGATCGATCAGCCTATTTATAGGCATTCACAAACTAGTAATTATCAATTTCAACTATTACTACATCTCTAATTTGGTTTAAAAAATCATAGGTATTGCAACATTCTTGTAATATTTCTTTTTTTATAAGTGCTTCTTAAGAAGTTTAAACAAAATGACTCTAAGTGTGGTTGGTCTTACATCAAACAGACCATTTAGATCTAAGAATCAGATCACGAAAGAGTATAAAATGCATAGGGTTGCATCATTAACATCAAATTAGTAGATTTGGAAGAGTAAAGCATTCTTCTATGCTGATCTGTAATGGAGAATTACAATGCAGAGACGGGCACTTGTGGATGACTGTCACCCAAGCCTCACAATGAAAACCCTTATCAATTATGAGTCAAAGATGAAACATGATTTTAAAATGTAAATAAGCCTAAGAAAAGCTAGAATATTTGGAATGTGAATTTCGGAATCCCTTTTTTTGAGGGAGCTAATCAATTTGTAATAAAAAGTTGGTCAACACCTAACTCATAAATAAGAACCATTATGCTTGATCCTACCTCTGAAGAGTGACAAGATTATCCGCACAATCAAGGAACAGCTTAGTTCTAGTTTTGCATCAACACCTAACTCACAAACTAGTAATTATATGCTTGATCCTACTTGTTGCAAGACATACATCGATTTAAGGTGTTTCAAATTGTTTTTCTCGTACCGCACAATCAAGGAACAGCATAATTCTAGTTTTGCATCAAAACTGAACAATGATACAAACGACCAAAAAGGACATGCGCTTCCGATTCCAACATTACAAACACAGTGTTGTCAGTCGTAGATTCCAGCGCCACTATATCCGCTATTTAATAACACTTTGTACTAGTGTATTGCGGAACAAAAGTGATTTGTTCAAATATCACTATAGCAGCTATTTGACAACACTGAGCAATCATCAACAAAAATAACTGAAGACATAAAAGGTACTATTTTCAAAGAAAAATTTAAAAAACAATCCGATGGATCGAACCAAAAGTTGTGATATAAATAAAGTCATGTTGGGCAACAGATAATTTTGACTTTTTAGACGAATTGAGAAATTATCGTCAGACTCACAGTCATTGCAGCTTTTCAACTTCTTCCGCTTGACCTTATGTTCATTTTCCCCTCCACTGACAGGCTTATGCTTCCGAAGAGGATGATACTTCAAAGATTCTAACTCTTCCTTTGCATTATCAAGCCTACACTTTTCATCTCTCTGAATACAATTTAGTGTAAGTAACACTAACAACTTCGATGAGAATTCGCCAACCCCAAAATTTATAATAGATAACATCAACACTTACATAGGACTTCTCCAACCCCAAAATATGTTGCTTACAGAGCCTGAGTTCCATCTCAAGCGTGTGGATCCGAGATTCAGCAGGCACAACACATTGTTCCACCATCTGTTTTTGCCTACCCCGGACAACCTCGGGTTGCCATACATTCAAAGCTACAGAGGCTTCCCTACAAAAACAAATCACAACAATACTATCAATGGAACACACACTAAAGTCTTTACCAACAAAACAAAAAAGTACACACACTAAAGTTATCCACAAGTCCTAGCTCGACCAGCAAATGTCGAAATTGTTAGACCGGATATCTGTAGTGCCCCAGGTTCAAACCCGGGACTGCCCATTTTGTGTGAGTTTCATGTGGCCTTTAACAAACACAATAGGGAACAAGTTGAAGGTTCTAATTCAGTGTATTTATACAGGCCAAAAACAACTAATTCCCTGTTTCGATAAACAGCTTAATTAAGAACTTATAGAATAAGCGCTTATCAAATGAGTGCTTATAATGTCAAACTGTTTTCGTATAAACTATAAACTTATCTCATAAACTACCTTCAAGAGCATATGGAAATAAATTGGACATGTCATAAGCTATTTCCATAAGTTTTACCAAACAGTCTCACAGGTATTTGTATCAGCAGATAAACTCAAATAAGTCAATCAAACCAGACTCAATACATCTCCAACTGGCCAAATCCTAAAGTATTATGAAATTACCAAGGAAATGAAAAACAACTCCACCCCATTAGTCCATATTACCTAACTATGATAAAAAGTAAAAACAAGGAAAAATACATGACCCTAATAATTTTTCTAGCATACATTACATACCTACAAAGCAACAAAAAGAGAACATATATATAATTCCCCTTAAACTGATAAAGGGGCATTGAAAAAGGAAATATTTTTGTGCTTCAATGCAATTAGATGAAAAAAGTACCTGACTCTACGCAAATGAGACAACTCAGATGAAGTTTGAATGGCTTTGAGCTTTTCTTGAGACACACGTGTCTGAATATCATTAAGCCTTCTAGAATGCTCTGCAATCTGGCTCTCCTTTCTTAGGACAACCCTCCTATGAGCTGCTATTTTCCTCTCCTTGTCTCTCTCAAACCTCAACACCAAAATTCAAAAATAAATAAAAAAGTGAACTTTACATAGACCCAGATGAGAAAATGAAAGAATAAATACAAGGGTCATGTTTAGAAGTTAAAAAAAGCTGAAAAACGATTAAACCCGGAAATTTGAAAGTTACCTTAATTTATAAAGGGATTTTGAGGAAGAAACCGAAGAAGAAGCGGAAGAAGAAGGGAAGTCGGAGGAGAGAAGGTGGTTCCAAAGAGAATCTTCAACGGAGAGGCGGTGAAGGAGGCGGCAGGAGATGGAGATGCAGCAGAGGTCTTTGTAGCTCAAACCGCAATTTTGGATTCCGATTTCGAGAATTTTGGACCATAGTTCGATTGGGAGAGATGACATTGTCGGAAAATTGAACAACGTTGTTGAATGTTTTTCTACATCACCGGCACCGCCAAACTCACTGTTAAATTCAACAAATAATTACATTCGAATTATGTTTTCTGAATTTTGTTGCTTTGTTGAAAAAAGATAAGAAGAAAAAGAAAAAGAAAAGAAATCTTTAATCAAGCCCAAAAACAAATCTGATTATACTCTCAAATGACTAAAATACCCTCAAGTAAAATACAAATTCATTAAATTATCCAATCAAATCAACTAAGTTTACATAGGTGATGTAGATTATGTTTATGATGTTGTATTTGTTTATGATAGTGTAGATAAATTGTGTTTACGTACTTACATAAAATCAGTTTAGATACACAATACCTATAAAATCAAAGAAAAAACATGTAATCAAAGAAAATCGATTACAAAACGACAAAATAAATTGAAGAAAATACATGGAAATTTATAACATCAGTCGACGTAGATTTATGATAAATTTGTCATTCGAGAAGTGAGTTTACTTTAAAGAAGAGACCAAAAGTAAAGATAGAAAATTTTTGAAAGACTAAAAATTGAAGAAATTTTTTAAAGAGACTAAAATAAAAAGTTGACATATTTATAGGGACAAAAAACATAACTAATTCATATGTTACCTCCAAAAGTTTATTCCCATAAAATCTAAATTTTCGTAAAAATTTCGTTTTTTTAGAAAAATCATTACCATAAAATCTAAATTTTTACCAAAACTAAGTTTCAGCGAATCAGCACTAAGTTCAATATAATTATATTATTTCTCAAAACGGTAATTTGATCTTAATGTTTTTTTTTACTTTTTTCAAAAGTTAAGGGACGAAGTCAAGTTAACTTAGGTAAGTTAAGGGACCAAATTAATCGATTTTAAAGTTAAGAGATTAATTTGCGTTAACTTAAATAAGTTAAAGGATCAAATCGACAAGTTTTATAGTTAAGTAACCAGACAAAACTTTTAAAATAAGTTAAGTGATAGAGAAATATTTAAGACAATATAAAATATGGATTTACTCTTTTATTGTTGCAATCCGTAATGTATACATTTGCTAATTGGAAAAATTTAAAGGAATGATTAAAATGTTCTGTTTATCCTCTCTAAATATAAGTCATATGATTCTTTCAAAAAAAAAATATATAACTCATACGATAAAAGATTGCAGAGATATTTAACGTGTCTGAGTTTCGTCGTTAGGCTTTTTCAAACAAGAAAAAAATATGACCATGTCTTTCAATTTCATGATTTACTCGGTTAAATATAAAAAAAACAATTAGAAATTTATGTTTCAGTGATTAGAAAAAACCAAATTTCTTTACAAAATAAGAATAAGAAATTAACTACTAATTGTCGCTATCTTTCTGATAAGTTAAACTTAAGCTTGAAAAGTATGACCATGTAGAATGGTTAGAGGAAACAAAATTAAACAAAACATATCAACACAATAATATCCAGAAACATGTCATGCTAGTATCTGGAGACATAAGAAAATAAGTTTTCTTAAGAAAAAACTAATAATATTTGTCCCATTTTGATGTTACGAAGATATGCATCCATGCCTAATTAACAATGCATGCATCATATTCCTATATGATTTGAATGTACATGTTTGTTTATTTTTCAATGGTACCTTTTACATTAGGCCAAAGTTTAATGTCAGCAGCTATCAGATTCATGTACATGTTGAATTATATCACTGTACATATATATAGATACCAATCAAAATAATGAATAATGATTCTGTTCATTCAGTTATAGCTTCTTTCCATCTCTGTCATTTATCTTTGGGTAAACAAATTTTAGTAACACCCTCTAAACTACTTTATTTTATTTCAGTTTCATCGTACAGATGCGACATGCATTCGTGCTCGTGCCTATGAAGCACTGACACATTGACACCTAATAATTTGAAGAAAAAAAAGTGATTGAATGTAACAATATGTATCGATGTCGTTCTGGCATCCCACATCGGCACATGTGTCTATGTCAGACACTGAAAAGTGAAAACACCATCAATGTGAAGTGTCAAAGTTTTAGGGGTTTGTCATCTATTATGTAGGTGCATCCCAATTTAGTAAGAAAAAATGGAGCTTTAGCTCACAACTCAAATCCATTGTTTAGTAAGAGAAAAAGGAAACATATCCAAAAGTAGTGATCTCAATATTATTCTTCCCAAAATCCTCTCAAACTAATTGAGTTGTAACATTTTTTGGGAAACCATACAGTTGAGAGTGCTTATGACAAGCCATGTTCAAAGGAATAGGAGGATCAGAAAGTGAACCATCTACAATTTGCTCAAACACCCATTTATTAGCAGCCTGAGTCAAATGAACACCATCCCAATTAACCACCACAGATGGATCCTTGCATGGTTTTCCAATCAAAATCTCTGTTCCATGAATCTTAACCTTTGCTCCACATCCAATGTGTAAATTGTAGTTGTACTTTCCACCATGTCCACAACAAGCCCTCAAAGGTTCCTTAAAACCTGTTTCAATCAAGCAAAACCATAAAAAACACACTTTCATGGACCAATGCTGATATTTATGGACAAAAATATATTTAATCTTAACATTTACCATGTCTGTATGCTTGACTAATGAGAGAGTACTTGGCTGAGTAAACGTCAACATAGGTTATGGCAGCCGAGGGAAGTTTTTTTCGAAGTTGAACAACAGCTTGTTTCAATTCATGATTGAAGAACTTGGCCACTTCATTATAAGGGGTTGCACATCCTGCTTTGTCTACTTTATCTGGTGTTACTTTGTGAAGTTCAATGATGTATGGCAAACAACCAACAGGACCAGTATTGTGAATCCAAAATGATCTTCCTCCATGAGCATATATATTCTATACATCAATAAAAACATTTAGACAAACATGTATGTTATGTTACACATTAGCTTAATTGCTATAAATATAATTTCTTTTATAGCAATTGCATCAAAAATCGAAATGGATTATTACCTTGATTGTGTTCTTGAATTGAGCCAAAACATCAGGAACATATGCTTTAACTTGATTTATGGACATGTTGTGGAAGTAACCAGATGCCAAGTCATTTTGACCAATATCAAATGTGTATAATGCTCTAGAAAAATATTCTTCCTTTGGTAACAATGTTTTGTATATTCCACCTAAGAGGAAAAATATTGATGGCTTGTTAAGGTGAATTGTTCACATCTTATTTTATTTTTTAAAAAAAAAACTTGATATCCGATCCAAGAACTGACTATTTGCATTGACATTACCTTTGTTGCGAAAAAATTGGGTCCTTCGCTGGAAATCACTGAACTGAGTGAATTGAACATCCAAAGAGAAAGGACTGAAACCACCAGATTGATGAAGAGTTGTATTCTGAGGTCTGATGGTTGATCCAGCAGTTGCAAAGTTGGCTCCATGGCTAAAATTTGATCCAACAGCATCAAGGTATGCATTCAAATATGGAAGGCCTAGCTTCTCAGCTTTTAATTCACAATATGAAAAATAAAAATTCGAATTAATTTTTTTTGGTCAAGTGGCTCGTTTTAATTTAGAATGCTCACATACCATGTTGCTTGATATATCACGAAACTTATGCATAAATTTTACAAGTGGGTAAAATGTTAAGAGATTTAAAGAATTGTAGGGACAAAATGCCAAATTTAAACTATAATAGTGATATGTTTCGAGGGGATTGAGCAATATGCTAACATTATCAAATCACGTGTGTCAAAAAAAAAACATGATCAAATCCCTGATGACAAGAATATCATCATCCATGGATACTGTCGTCTGTCGGTGGATAAATAATTCAATTCTTCTAAAATAAAATCCCTATATTTTTTCCCATAAAGAAACCTTTATTTGTATTAAACAGTATATTTGTGGGACCTGGACCGACATGTATATTCGTGTTATAAAAAGAAGACAAAATATGTATTGGAAAATAAAACAAAAATAAATAATTGTTAAGCAAAAAAGTTAAAGCAAATTACCACTAATCATGGGATCTTAATTTTATTTTATGTTTTATTTAATGACAAAATAATAGTAATTTTAAACGAAAAAATGGATCTTATTCTTATTTAGTATACTAGATTGAGCTTGAAAACAAAAATCTTATCTTATCCTTAGCTTTACACACTAATACATAGATTCACCCAAACACAGAGAAAGAATGAAAAGAAAGTAAATAATGCATATTTGCAAATAACATAGTAGTAATAAATGAAAGTTGGAGAAATTAAAATGAATATGAATGGAGCTAGTTAGTACCAATGAAATCAACAAGAAGACGACCATCACAGTAGCGACCAACAGGATGATGAAAGAAGGACTCTCCATAAGGAAAGCCAGGTTGTCCAAAGGCAGCAGAAAGACCTCCAGTGTCTGAATTTGAGTCACCAAAGTTGAATATTGCTGGGAATTCACATTTCCTTGAACCACTAACTAGTGTTACTGCTGAATTATTTGTAATAATAATTGAACAATACAGTACCACTAAGCAAAGGGTGTTCATAATACCAGCTGGTATTATTAAAGGTTTCATATTCATCATGTAGTAGCGGTACTAGTGTAGCAGCAGGAATTATAGAGAAGAGTTAAGAAATTAAGATAGGGACTGTGAAGTCACATGCTAAGTATATATATAGGATGTGCTAAAGAACAGTGCAATGTTAACATCATATGTTTGGACTTTGGAGTACTCTATCAAGTGGGAGGAAACCGCATTGGATTGGGAGCCCTTAAAGGATTTTTTGGCCTTTTATTCGAATTCTTTACTATATTTTTTGGTAGAATTGTTCCAATTATTCCTTCTTCCTAATTTTGAATATCACTACAAAGTAATAATCCATCTCAGTATTAATTATTATTATTATAATACCCAAAAATCTTATTAGTATGATTTCATTTGATTAACAAGCAAATGATATGGATTTATGATAGAGATTTGGAGAATGTGCACATATGAAAATTGTAGAGTTGGTGATAAATTGAAGGAAATGATTAACATAACCCTTGTCTTATAAAAAAACAATGATAGATTACCTTTACTTTTTTTTGGGTCAAATGATACATCACCTTTATTCACAATTTATTAAGAAAAAGAAAATGATAATATTGATTTTTAATTAAATTTATATTTATGATATATTTTTTTTTTAAATACAACGATGTTATATCAAGCGAAGCTAGGTATAGCGAATTTGTCCCGAAACCTGCTTAACAAATTTGTTGATGTCATTAAATCCCATGCTTTGTGGAATAATGCCGGCTAGCGGTTCTATTTGGCCAATAACATTCATTCGCAATGGCTTCGGGACAATTTGGTTCGCTACACTTAGCATTATTCTTTGAAACAACATTCATCATCAATTATAATGTTAGAAATATTGCATACCAAGTATATAAATCTAGGCCCTCTCATCAAACGGCGCTTCAGATTACATGTCGGATTAGGCATAACCGCTTAACAACTCTACGTACGCGTGGTAGCATGAACGACCTATATAAAATGACCCATCCATTGAAGAAAACTTACACAGTTCATTCTAAAAATAAAAATAAAAACCTCTTCCTAACTTGAACGTTGAAGTCTTTGTAGGCACACCTTCTCGCTCCAAATAAAGTACAACCATGTTCCTCAACGCTACACCTACTCCAACCGTCATCTCAGATCATAGATAGATCACCAATTATAAATCTAAATTGAAGGCCGCAACACAGCTATAACATAGTGATTGTGATCAGCCGCAAGTAAACCACCCCAATCGCAATGTAATATGAAAACATGGAAGTATCCACAATATGACGCAACGACTATAATGCAAATGGATATACATAATTTTACAGTATTAAAATCTATGTCATGACTCATGAGTGACGCACAGTTGTATAACTGACTCCACATTCTCATTTCACGGTATAATCCAATGCAAAGAGATTACCTCCAAAAGAAGCAACCAGTCCCTGGATCATAACGTTCCTGCAAATCAACATGCTCCGAATACATATGAAAAGAAGACATCATACTATCAGAATTTGCTCAATCAAACTATTAATAGGCTCGTTTTACCCTATGTTTACAAGTTTATAAAAAAACAGCTCCTATACAATCCTAGTGAGAAGTGATGTAAATCAATTCCATGTAATAACTAACTAGCTTAATGTATTACTATTGAATAACAAATCATTTTGAATACTTTTTCAAAAAAAATTGAATATATTACTTTTTTTTTACAAATTATTACTTGTGTATAGATTCACAGGGTAAGTTTAAAATTATCACAATGCACATCTGATAAGTTGTGCATCTTTTATAAAAAAATAGACGCACAATTCTATTTTTTTTGGTTCATGTCTTCCCAAACTTTAAATCAATTAGCTGGAACCCAGTGGGACCAGCATAACCAAAGAGAGGCCAACTTTACTTGCTTGAAGAAGAATTTTACATAGGACCATAGAGAGGCCAACTTTTTTCTTCTTCATTTCAATTAGTATCAAATAATCCATGTGAGCTTTATTGTTTCATAGCCAAGGATATTCATGATGAGGGGACCTTTTCTTCTTAGCGAAGGTCTTCCTCTCCCAATAATATTTGTTGGTATGGTCCTCATTTCTTCTAATAGTGATAACTGAATAAGTGGAAAATTTACACACACAAAATGTGTTTTAACGGGAAAATAAAAAATAAAAGAAAACTACCTATAAAGTCAGCAAAATAACCTTTTGAATTTTAGCAGCTGTGTGGTGAGGTTGCAACAGTTTTTAAAGGAAAAATCAGAATATAACAAAGGAACTGTCTGGAAATCTGAAATTAAATTTCATATGAATATAAATGTTTAATAAAACACATAAATTTCAAGATTGTGATTGGAAGAATCATGAGGTCATGAACATCAAAACAAACCAACGCATGGAGATATAAGTATCACTGGGAACAAGTTAAGGAGTGATTTTTGCACGATAGGTACACATGTAATCAGTTCCTGGAAGACAATTGACAGTCCATGACATACCATCTCCTTGAAAGAAGAAAGAAAATAACTACAAAATATAAACAAGCAAACCGCAAAATTAAAACAGAAATGCCACTAGAAATAGCACAAATCTGAAATCACAAACCACTCAAGCCACTGACAAAACTGATGAGAGGTCATGCTCATCAAACCCACCAACAGGGCATTGTCTTGCATCCCGTCTTTAATGAATTCCTGGTAAATGAATAACATCGAGTGAATTCCTGGTAAATGGTAACATATTATATACACTGGAACCTCAGAAGCTCTTGCATCCAAAGTTTGATCATCAGCCGATGGAAGATTCTGTGGTAGTAATTCTTGATTAAGGGCATCCAAAAGAGCGGCCCTGGCACAAGAATCTTTAAATGCAGTTTGTATTCTTTAAATTCACAATTTTCTAATTTTATCACACATCAAGCATGGCCAAAAGTAAAACAGCGGTTTTAAAGAATTAAGAATAGGTTGTTGTTAATTAAGCAAGATAGAATCCAGGGAGTTGAGTATAATGTGGACTGTCAAAATTTGGGGAACATGTAGATGCTTAGCAAACATAATCGACAAAATAACTCATAGTTAACAGGGCAACAAAAGACTGGATGACATGGTAAAGTTGAATAGTTTATATCTAATGACTAGTTATATGCACGGGAACTAGTTCGCTACATGAGAATCATTTTCCCGGTTAAGTAAAGAAGAATCAAACCAAAGGCAACGAGATGATCTTTTACAGTAAAAAACTTGTATGCTCTGTTGTTATATTTTCCTAGTACAAAAACATTGTAAAATGCATATATATATATATATATATATACACACACACACACACACACACATTTATTCAGGTGTATCCCAGTCCATGTATGTGCATCGCTTAAATGCAAATAAATCTAAATCCAGACAAATATAAACAGTGCTATTCACCACTTGAATCATCCAGCACAATACAGATATAACTCAAACGAACAGCTGCAACAAGACATGACTTGAAGTTGTATGCAACAAACTTTTTTCCTTTGTGATTCTGAGTTATAATCACTTACATATTATATAGACAAATAAAACTACTTATATGAAGAAGAAGAAAACAGAAAAAACACTAAATAAAGGGAACAAGAGTATAATTTGTAAAAAAATTGTTAACGAG
>Ga0315914_1003809_pt1 | contig 22742 bp, 6 predicted proteins | sample MpolenodulesMG_FD_203920 | JGI IMG/M metagenome (GOLD analysis project Ga0315914, IMG submission 203920) | Medicago polymorpha root nodule microbial communities from Los Angeles, California, United States - elongated nodules | ecosystem: Host-associated > Plants > Roots > Nodule | place: USA...
GGTTGCAGAGACAAGTGCAGAGTTAGTGGTCGTACACTTCGTACATTGTCCTTTGTCAACTCTGATGAAGGGAGCTTCTGATGAGATATGCTTCTGATGGTCATAGCTTCTGATGACTTTAGCTTCTGATGACGTGTCTTCAGGAGCTCTTCTTCAGACTCGTTTCTTCAGTAGCTGTTCTTCAGACGCATTCTTCAGACGCATTCTTCAGACGCTTTTTAAGCTTCAAATGAATTCCTTTGCTCTTGACTTTGCTCAATCAGAATCTCTATGAATATATCTTTGATTATGATCCTGTACACTTGAACAAATGTTTAGCAAATCCAATTGATAATTTTTAATACCTTGTTATCATCAAAACTAAAGAGTCTGATATTGTGAAACACCCTTGTTCCAACAGTATCAACACCATTTAAGTATATCAAGTACACATTTAGAAAAATACAGATCATTCACACATAATCATATAGAAGCGCATCATTGAATGTCACATCTTAAAATAGTTACACTTATTTAAATAGGACATATAATAATTTCACATCTTTAAATGGAACATCAATTACACATCGTTAAATGACACATCGCCAAATAATTCACAAATTACACATCATTAAATATATAATCAAATTTACCACATCTTTAAATATACTACATCTTCAAATATGCTTGACAATGGATGCAATGTCCCTAACTCGACTCTATATGCATGTGGTACCAGTTTTGGATATCAGAGTTATGTTGCTGATTTATCCCCCATCTTTAAATCACATCTTTAAATCGGACTGACCATGAATGCATGAACACCAAATAATGACTCAACAAATGCACATCTTTAAATGACTCGACAGTTACACATCTTTAAACAACACCATCATTAAATATCACATCTTTATATAACACGTCTTTAAATCACACATCTTCAAATATCACATCTTTAAATTACACATCTTCAAATAGCACATCTTTAAACCACACATCTTTAAAATCAACATCAATAAATAAATCATCTTTACTTATTAATTAATATCTAATCAATTTAATTTATCATCTAAAAGTTATTATTTCGAACACATTTAAATAATAGTGAAAATAATTCCATTATTACTATCATCCTTATAAAAAAAATCACATTGAAACTAGACACATTATTTAACTAATATAGTAGTGAGACATAACCTTATGCTTTGTAACCTTATGAACCCACCATGTTCAGAAACTAGCATGAAAGAAATGGAGAATAATTTTCTAGGTAGCTATTTGGCCTAATCTTATATCAGAATTGATTGTTTCTATATGGGCATTGCCACACGATATTACTATACAGATGCTATACTTATTAACTCCCATAAGGTGACCATAAAACATAAGAAAGACAAGAGTCAGGAGAGTACCTTACTGCATGTAAAACTGTCAATAGCATGAATAAAATAAATTAAGCTAGAACCTTTTAAAAGAACAATTTACAACAATTAATATTGAATTGGCATGGCACAGTGGTAGTTTTAATTACTGGAACTCAATGTATCAGCCACGCATGCAGTGGAAACAACATATAACATGGTACCGCAAGTAATGATAGTAATTCACAAATTAAAGTAGGTACGGCACCGGAAATTAAATTTGATGACTAAGAACCTACGGTATAATAGCGATGGAAAATAACAAGAGCAATTTCTCAAAAATTCTATAGAATAACCTTACTTCAGTCACAATTCAAAACTAAGAATAACATATAATCCCTACAACATATAAGAACATGAATTTATTAAACGATCATAAAAAGAAGGAAAAGAACACAAACCCTTCACTGCTCATATGTTCATGCAACCCTTATGGTGAATAGAGACCCCCCTCTTACCTCTAGTTTGCCGAATTGATGACTTCCTACTGTTGAATCTCTCTCTAGGTTTTTCTCGCTATGCCTCCTTGTCTCTTCTCTCCACAACCCTAGTTTTTCTTTTGCCGCTTTGTTTCTCTCTTTCTCCGTAACCCTTCTTCTCTATTTCCTTTCTCTATTTATAAGCTCTAATTGAGTTTGTTACCAACCTTTTTAGATTATTATATGTCATCTAGGTTTCTTACTAATCTTTTCAAATTACTATCTACACCTCTCGAATTTGTTACTATTATTTCTGTAACTACACCGTCTTACTATTCACACTCCTATCTAGTTAAATCGTTAAAGCACTACTCATTTCACTAACTACACCTCTTTTCTACCCAATTTTACTAATCGCCCGTTCACACTCTAATTTCTTATTCTCTCTAAAAAAACTCTATTTTCTTTCAAAATATTATTTTCTCTCACTCTTTAATCGACTAACCAACCCACCTACTTTCTCCTTACCTATTCTTCCAATAAATACGAATATTTAAATTAATACTACCTAACAACCAATACTAATAATGACATTGATACTAATATTATCTAATAATAATATTAATAAACTAATATTAAAAATTGGGGTGTTACAGCCAACGTTCATGATCAAAACTTCTCAACGACTGTTGGAAAATATGTGGATAATTGAGTAATTGACTAAACACAAATTCCCACAATGGGTAGAACTAATGTAGTGTGAATTGAAAAAAGTGGAAGTCCCACATCGGATGGATCACACATTAGTAGTGTTTATATAGTGGGGGTGTACTTCTAATTAATGGGAGTACATAGTTAAGTAAACGAAGTAAGCCCTAGAAAAAATATATATTTTATTATTTGAAAATGTTTTCATAGTCTCCAAGTTTTGCTAAAATATTTTTGAACGCAATCTAGAATATTTTAGAACACAATCTGAAATATTTTGGTAGGCAATCTAATATATTTATGTACTTAATAATATATTTTTGTACTCAATATGATATATTTTGATACTCAATTTGAGATATTTTTGTACTAGATCTAATATGAGAATTACTTGCTCCCAAAGTTTCTCACTTATTAGTTGTGAACTTTCTCTATAAATAGAGAGCTCACACAGTGTATTCCACACACCGAAATTCACAGTTGATGTTTCCTGTGTTTTTCCTCTCTTCTCCCTCCTTTGACTTGTGTTGACAAGTCCTTCTCCTTTTTCTACTCCTTTTTGTCCCTTCGAAATTTAGAGTGTTCATAAGACCATAGTCCCTATTCGGTTTATTATCCTTTCGGAAATAAGAACGCTCTTAAGAGCATAGTCCCTTCGATAATTCATTCTCTTCGAAATAAATAATATTTTAAGATCATAGTCCCTTTTCGGTATAATAAGAATGATCTTAAACATATATATTTTTCTTCAATTCATGGAGAAGTTAGATGTTAGAATGGTCGTACACCATATTTGAGTGGTTGAAATACCATATTGATATTTGGAGAAGTGAGACGTTAGAATGGTGGTAACATCATATTTGAGTGGTCTCAACACCATAATAGAGTGGTTACAGTACCATATTGGTTTCAGTATTAAAAGAGTGGTCTTAGTACCATATTTTGGGTCAATTGACAAAATTTAGCAAAATCCTTGATTATTTGGTGACCATTGAAGTGAAAATTGAGGATGAAGACAAAACTACACTCTTATTTTGTGCATCACCTAAACTAAGGGACTCGGCTTTCTCGATAAGCTTAACTCTCCTGTTTCTCAATAAACTACACTCTAAGGGACTCGGCAAGGTGGAGACTTGTTGAAAAGCGTCTTAAAATTTATTTTTCGGTTATTCTGTTGGTTTATGCCCAGACGCAAGAGACCTACCAGAGGCATTTTTGAGGTTGTCGTCTTGCGCCCTAGCGCAACTCGTTTGCAGTCAGACGCAAATGCGCAGTAAGGTCTATAAAAAGGCACTTTCAACAATTTTTTAGATAGAGGTATGAGACAAACTAGGGTATATCAAAAGAGGAGATTCTTAGGAGATCAAAAATTAAGAATTGGGTACCTTTAGAGTATATTGTAAACAATCTAAACACCTTGATGAGTTAATCATTAAGTCTCTTTGCCAAAAGAAGAGACTCAAGCGAAACTTAGAAATTAGGTTTATGGCTAAAAGCTAATTTCTTGTAATATTTTAATTTTTCTCTATAAAGTACTTATTGATAGTGAATTGAAAAGATTTCACTTCTCAAGACATAGAACAAATTTGTGTGTCAAACTGGATGAACAATCATCGACGTATTTTCTTCTTTTCATTTATTTGTCCTATTGTTTGATTTAGTTTGATCACTTTAGGCTGATTTTGCTCCATCCATGAAATAGTGAATTTTGTCCGAATTCCCAACAACTTCGAAAAATGACAATAACAATAAGGTTCTTTTGTTGCGTCCTCAAACATCAATAAGAATCTCAAAAAGAATTTTTCTCAAGAACTTCTTAACAAAACAATAGATCATTTGTAGCCACTAAAATAATAAAGCATTAAAAAATTATCACTAGACCCACAATTTACTGAAGAGTTAGTATTTGTGTGGACATCCTAATCCTAATTGGATCTCGATGCGGCACAAATTAGATCACCAAAACACACAGCAATCTTTCATGAGCGTGCACAAGGATAGTAGTTAGTGAGAACAAATTTAAATTAAATTAAAGAATAAAGTCAAAGACTTAAATTAATAATAATAATTGATACGTCGTTATGTACAAAAAGCTGTATGAACCCAATCCAAATTGTTCCTCCCTCTACCTAATCTTCCTTTCTGTGCCACCAAAGAATCATATTCTACATTCCCTTTTCACAACCTACTATGGATAACAACCTATTTCAAAATGCAAATCCTTCTTTTCTTCAAGCAAAGCACATTTAAAATGGAGAGGGTCCATCCCTCCAGCTGTATAAAGGTCATTTTCCACGTACCAAATGAATCCAATCCAACCAAGTGAAGAAAAAAACAACTTATCACCCTTTACTTTTAATATGTACACAAAGCCCAAACTTGAAGCAAGGAATAATATGCTATAAAAAGTAGTGAATATCTTCCACACTCAAAAAATTCCCTCACGCCCTTATCTTTCTGCTTTAAGAACAAGATTTAATTAAACCCAAATTGTACAGATTCCTTCTCACTAGGCTACCAAGAGACAATAACACTGCCCCTCCAACTCCAACTGATTGATCTTCACTCTCTACCTTTTGATGACTTGCAAAAGGCAACTCCTTTACTTTTAAATTGGTTAACCCAATTTTTTGACGAACCGATTCGATGATTTTTTGGTCAGCTGGGTATCCAATGGCATCTGTTGCATAGAAAACATTTGCAGCCAAGTCCCCGGTCGTAGTTATGTCGGCCCTAGTCACATTTAATCCGTTCTCTCGGAATGTTCTCATGACCGCGGCTAGAAGTCCTTGTCTGTCTTCGGTGCATAGTTCAAGCCTAACACCCTGCATTCGAGAAATTAACAATTAATAAATCTTAATATGTTCATATCACAGATCACAGATGCATTACAATTCATAAATAAAAAATGTGAATAAAAATACCATACCTCACATGATCTTCTCTCTACTGCAGCTTGCAAGCATTGAATCACACGTTGACGCTCCGGTTCTGAACTAATTGGTGTTCCATCCTTATGTCTAATGTAAAACTCCTGAAATAAAAATAATTTTTACATCATTAATTAGGCACATAATCAAGCAATAAACCAAAAAAACATTGCATTATGATGTTTAATAAAGTAATTACCATGTATGCTTGGTCAACCCTTGTGTTGATAGTTGCATGGAACACAACATATTCCATGTCGGTTAAATTGCACACAACATCAAACAACAACTTAACTCGATCCTTGCACTGAACATTAACAACTGAATAACCCCTTTCTGCCCAATTCTGTACGGTCACTACCGGCGTTTCAGAGCTAAACTTGAAAATTGGATTCATCTGATAATCACGGTCTGCAAACATCATTTGGTGAAGCCTTCTTTCAGGATGTATCACAGCATCAGAGATAGATGTTGTTGCACTCCTAATATCACTATCTCCTTGTAAAACAAATCTTAAACGTGCTTCAAGACGATTAATTTTCTGAGAATCCTCAATAGATGTCCCGGAGATGCTGTCTTTAACATAAATTAAGGAAGCCGTTCGGCCATTGTGAGTCCATACTTTAGCCTCCACCACATCACATTGCAGCTCGGCCAATACAGCAAACACCTCAGAAAGAAGACCAACACGATCCGTGCCCTTTAATTCCAACGCAGTGAGACCATTTCTATGATTTGTTTTTCCATTGTAAATGCTACTAAGTGACTGAAACAACAGAAACAAATAATTAGATTTATGGTTATGAATCTATTATAAATAATAACTTGAAGAAAATTAAACCATTTGTACCTGTTCGATATACTTTAAAACACTCTCATCGGTTAACTTGTTTCCATTTTGATCCGTAACATGAAAAACTGAACATTGAATAACAAAAAAATTAGGAAAAACAGAATCAAAATTATCACACCAACGAACAAGATTGAAAAATCATATTACCATCCATGAACCATCTTCCATCAGATGAAACATATGCTTTCTTAATAAAAAGGTTCAAATCACTGAGAATTTGTACAGCTTCCAAAAGAATTCCATGTTTTCTAGCACTATCAAACTGTGAAATTTAACCAAAACAGAAATATTAGTATCTCAATTACATTTTTTTGGTAAATATTAATTACATTTTTTACATGTAAACCCAAATTAATTAAGGAAATTTCTTTGCGGATTTACCTTGACTATAGTTGAATTGGAACAAACGGCATTGTCAATGACGACCCTGTTTTTTTCAAACACGAAAAGCAAAAGAAAAGTCAGAAAATTGTTAAAAATAATTTTGTCTGTATAAATCAATTATAGAAAAGTTGGTGGAAATTAGGAAAATCTACTTTTCTTTTCTTCAATCTTCAAGATTATCATGACTTTTAGTTCACACTACGGAACCGGTTTATGAAATTGAAATAGGTTTGAATAGGTGCCATCAGAGAAATCTCAAGAGAAATAAAATATTCAAATATAGAAACCCTTGAAATCAACATCTGGTTTCAAAACTAAGGGATCTGGAATTATGAATATTCAGAAAAATTTGATTGAAGATGAAGAAAATTGCAGAAAATACCATAAAAAGAAAAATAAAAATGTATACCGCACCCACATAGTTAAATGCAAATGAATCAGAAACAGAACATAAAACATTGAGAAGAGAAAGAAGAAAGACACAAACCTAGGAGTGCTCATGCGAAAAACAAGCTTCTCGTACTCATCCGTACATGCTGACCATTCCATCTTAGCAGCTTGATAATAATCTTCAATTTAGGAGGTGGTTTTAAAGTAGTAAAAAATGCTTCCTGAAACGACGGTTATCAGACACACAACGTTTGAGTGAATGAATCTTTCTCTGCTTAAGAGCAAATCCTATATAGAAGGGAAGTTACTAGAAATTCCAAGCGGTGGCTTTTAATGCATTACACACCTTCGATCAAATCGTCATAAAACCACTCTTACCAAACTCTCCTATTCCTTCTCACTCTGTCTGTCCTTTCTCTTTCTTCCAAACGCAATCCTCGCCTTGATCTTAACTCTCCCTCTTTCTCTTAGGTGTGTCTTCATTTATATATTTACCAAATTTTATTATTTTATTATTATTGTTGTTGTTTTGTTTTATTAAATTGGAATCCACGTCTCTCTCTCTTTTTTTTTAAACAAAAAATTTAGGTGAACTTTGTTGTTGTGTACAAGTGTGAGTTATATGTCACACATCAATTAAAAAAGTAAATATTGAACATCTTATAAATAAAAGGACTCATTGTTTTAAGATTTTGGGTAAGAGTGCGGTTGCTTTAACCTCGATGTGTGGACGATCCCCCTAAACTCTCAAGCGACCCAACAAACTTCAAGAGTATACAAGGTTAAAAAAATAAAGGATATAACAAGACAACTTAATTTGAATAATGTTCAATTATAAAAAATTCAAAGATTAAAAAATTATGGGTAATGGACATAACAAAAATTGTTCAATATATCATAAAAGTTTATTATCAACTCTTTTATTTTATTGTGTTGTGTTCAATAATTACTTTTTAACCGATTAAACTCATCCCAAGATTTACTAAAGTTAACAAAATTAATCGCAAATCGTCCATTTTAGCCAATAACAGATACTGAATCAATCAACAATTTTACGTGTGAATATAATGTTTATCAACTGAATCAATTTTCATCTATGAAATTTACCCGCGACTTAACCTGCCCGAGCTGACCAGACATACCATTTACTACCAACAGGTCAACTAACACCAATGAGGGTGGTTAACGTGCCAGGTGGAACGACACGTGGGATCGGCAGGTTTTGCTTTGCGTGTTTTAGACTCAACAACATAGCGGCAACAATAGAATTAGAAGATTAGTTGTTGTTGATTCTTTGATTAACCATAGGGGTCAACCCACGTGGCATGTTGGGACCATGGTAATATTCAAGTAATCTTAGTAATTAAGGTGTAATAATACGCTTATACAGGTTAGTGGTTATGACGTACGAACGTGACGAAGCCGCTCTTATGGTCTTTTCCTCCGTCCCTTTGTTTCGGTTGGTTTTGTTGTATCCGTCTTCTTGTTTCTATGTATTGTATCTTCCACTCAATTTTAATATTAATTTGTTTGGATCACTCTTTGTCTATAACCCTAAATTTACTCTTGTTTCATCTACTATAATTTTGTCCCCTGTTTGTTGTGTTTTCAGTTTCGTTATAGATTAGTAATGTAATTAATTTGTCTTAACAACGTCCAAAACGGCATTTGTCTTTAATTGGTTTCGGAATATTGAGATTCTTTCTTTAAAAATACTACAATCATTTACTACTATATTACTAATAAGATCATCTTTTACCTTTTCAAAATAAAAAACTAGAAAAACTGTTACACATAACTTTGATGCCAACAACAAAGAATCCAAATTTTATAAGCTCAAATCATTTTTATTAGGTTTAAATAATCAAATCTTTTTGTCTTTCAAATTTGACTGTATATAAAAAAATGTAAGTGGTATATTTCGAGTCACCTGTTCGATCCTTTGGTTTGTATATTTTTCACGACCTTACTTGAACAAGATCGATTGATTATATTCTATATGATCATATTATTGTATCCTTGATTTTTATGGAGAAAAAAAGATTGTATACAAAAAATAATCTCAAAATAATAAATAACGGAAAAAAAATGTTGCGATCAATCATTCATCTTCAATTACTTACACTGATTAGCAAAATGAAATTGGCTTGAGTGGGAACGGTGCTCTACCAATCTAAATAAGTTGTTAGAGGTTGATCTCTAACCTTTGTATATGAAAAATACCTGAAGATTAGTCTCCAATATTTTAAACCACGTTAATCAAAATGTTTGTTCATCAAGTAATTTTGTTAGATGTGTTGAGTTGTCGCGTTAAATGGTATTCTAGTTTGTTTAGACTTTAGATCATAAGTCATATGGATTACGGGCATCATGACTTCGTAAGCTTATGAATTTGTAGCTGGTAGAGAGCATTTTGCATTTAAGTAGTAATTTAAATATGTGAATTTGTAGCTGGTAGAGAGCATTTTGCCTATTTTTTTAAACATTTGCAAGCAATGAAGTATGAATTTGAAATCAAACCACAGCCTATAAGCTAATCCACACCCTCTCCACCAAGTTGCAAGTGTATTAGCCTAACACCTTTCATAAGATCAACAACACATTTAAAGAGTTCCATTTTCATAGAGGACCAATACCTATTAACGGATTAACACCACATGTAATAAGAGTTCTTTTTTCATATTTTATCTCATATTATATGACACGGTCTATTTTATCAAATATTGCTCTTATTGATGTTGGTCTAATTTAAAATATTGGTGAAAAAAATCCAAATATAGCATATGATAACAGAAAAATATTAAATAACTTTATAAATAGTGGCATCTCTAATTTTAAAAGTTGATTATATATAGGAAAGCTTAATATTTCATTCATTGTAAAAGTTTTTTTTTTTTACAAAACTGACTGATACAATATTCTTTTGAGCATATTGTACTACTCGACTAGGAATAACACAAATTGTATGGAAGTGGAGTATTTTTGGTACGTAGTAGTACTAGTAGCCACTTGACTGGGAAAACTAGTATGTTTTTGAATTTTGAAATGGGGAGTGAGCTTCCAGCACAGCACATATGAGACAAAGAGGTAATTTCCATTGCTAACTACCAACAAAGGGACCCACAGCCACAAGGATAGGACTTACTGACATAAATCACATGTAACACAACCACGTCTTAAAAGCACGTCTCTAACACCGTTAGCCGGCACCTAGATTATAGCATAGCATTTGTAAGAGACAAACGGCCGTTGATTAATGTCAAAAAGTAAGACAAGACATGGTTTCTATTCGAAGATGTAGCGGGAGGGAACATACGAAATTCCCGCCAAATCAGGCAGCGGTCATTATCGTTGTAGATCTTGCGAAGCTAGAAAAGAAAAGTATCGTGGGACCATGTTTCAAAAAATTGATGGTAGCATGAAAGAGGGAACGGCGTCAGAGGATGTTGGAGAGAGAGAGATCGTAGCCACAACGTGAAGCGCGTCTTTTGGCTGCAGTGAAAGGGCAAAACCAAAACAAACACAAACGAGCGACGATGAGAAATTGAGTGAGTGGTGGTGCCACGTTAATGACAGCTCAGAATGATCCTTTTTAGGGACAGTTTTTTCACTCTTGCTGTTTTTGATTTTGTGATTTGTTTCGTAATTCCCGCCATTTTCTTGGGTATCACATCCACTTGCGGTGCTTTTTGACCGTTGACATATTCTGGCGCCTAATTCGAAAACGAGATTGCGGTTTCCAATGGACAAACATGAGCTCAGGTTTCTCATTTTTAGTATTTCTCGCAAACTATTTAAAATTGGTGCGATTCTTTTTAATTTAACTTTTGTAAGGATTCTTTCAAAAATATTTATAATTTTAAATTGGTTTTTATGTTGGTGAAAGTGTACACTTAAGTGTGATACTCCCATCCGGTCTTTATTAATTATTATAAGGACAAAACTTAAGTACAATTTTTTAGATGTTTTTCGTATGGTTCTTAACTAAAAATATAATTTTTTTTTGAGATGACAAACTTTGAGAGAATTATGGATTTAAAGAAATCATGGTGAATTTATTTAAGAATCATACGAAAAGCACATAAGGAATTGTACCTAAGTTTTTTTCTTATTATAAAAACAAAAACAGCTTGACCAAACAAATCAAAACTAGTTCTCAAAACAAAAAAACTATGCACTCATTAATTAGTGTAACTTTTTGAATATTTTTACAAATGTACCCTCATAAAAAATTACGAAGCATTAAATAAACACACTAATATTAAAAAGACAATCATTAAATAAGAGATAGAAAAGTCATATAAGCAATAATTACACCGTAAAAATTGTGATATTTTCTTATAAATAGGACCAACAATATTTTTGAAAATTTTCTTATATATAGAACCGAAGGGAATATAATATATGGATCAAGTTGGTTTGCTGGTGTTGACTTATGATTTGTTTCTTTTAAAGTTTCATGTTCAATTCTCTCAAATATCTATTAATATAAACAATTATCATTAAATAGGTCAGTCCAAATTTACGACGATACTATACATTTGATTACAAATAAAACTAAGTTGGGCATAAAATAATTTATGTTTAAATATATTTATCTTAAAGTGAATTTAACAATAAATTTAAGGATCATATCAACTGTGGAGGTCAAAATCTATAAATTCTTCTTTTAAATTAAATCAATTTTACAAAGAAAATCAATTCACCTATAAATAATATAAGCATGATAAAATAAATACTACAACACCTATAATTACTTTTGACCTTCCAAAAAGTAAATATAAACACATGTTTAAGTTTATAATACACATTCGCCACAGAGTACTTAATTGTCTCCAAACAAAAAAGTATCATGCTAACAAGTGTTTTAAAAATATTGATTAAGGTCTCCTAAAAAATAGTATCATGCTTGTCACTTGATAATTACTTTAGAATTTATGGATCTTTAATGTCTCAACAACTCGTAAATGAACGACGAAGCTCAAAATTGATGGGGCGCCGTCTGTAACGACCCGTCATAAACTTTTCGACGAGTACTCGCTTACGCCTATAAAAGGCATCATTCTACACCAACTCAAGGTACATAAGATTTATACCCAGTGGCGAGTGGCGGAGACATTCATGGCATGGCCCACCCGAAAAATTAAAAAATTAACAACTATAGGTTTATTTTACGAAATTTTATACAATCTTGAGTCTGTTTTAGATTTCGGTTGATCCAAATTCCTGCAAAATGGTGTAGTGAATTTAGACCCAAAATTTTTCTATAACTCAAATATAGATCTATTTTGCGAGACTTTAAACAAATTTTTAACGGTTATAGTTTTCTGCACTTTCAAAAGTGGCATGTGTTATTTTTGCGATGCTTATACTCTGCATGTTAGCGGGGGCTTATAGACCTTCGAATTTGCATGGGTTTTAAATCTCATGTATATTGTCGCGTCAACTGAAAATTCTCTCAGTTAACAGTTGTAATATACAAAAAAAAGTTTCATAATTTATAGTAGTTGTTAAATATGTAATTTAAGTATTCACCCTAACTTTTTAGTCAAACTCCGTCGTTTCAACATTATACTTAATGCTTATTACAATTTTAATTTGTGTTTATATATTATAATTAATTTCAGTGGTCCATCGAGTTTTTTTTTCTGGCTCCGCCATTGTTTGTACTATTGATGCATCTTATTATTTGATCTTATACTACTTGAGTGCTAGAGCGTTTATAGGTATCCTAACTTCAGCCTCAGCAGATTGCTGTTCACTAAAGGCCGTCGTTTTAGTTCATCTCATATAGTATCAACAAACATGGGAGATATAATGATAGCTTTTATTTATAGTTCATTCTCGAGATATTACTCAACTCATTACTACGGACGAATCTAAAACTACTTTTTTGGTTTAGCTAGAGTAATAGTGTCAAAAAATTTGTCCAATAAAATCAAAGACTATATACATTTCAAGCAAAATAATGGTTTTAGAAGTCTTTTTAGGTTAGTTTTATTAACCCAATTTCATTTGCAACATTAGCAATTACAAATTGATACAAAATGAACCGAGAATCTCTAACATTTTATTCTTTCTATTGCTCGAAAAAATAATCCTTCACTTGTATTTTGTTTTGTTCTAATAGACATCATTTACATGTAAAAAAAAAAAAATTGTGGCTCACGACCCACGCATTTTGTAGTTGGTAATCTTCTCATATAATCCCTGGGTAGTATGACAACTAAGAGACAGCAATGCAAGCAAACACGAGGACATCGTACATGTTAAGACGTGGAAGCAAAATCTCAAAAGATGGTGAGTGGTTGGTGAAACGGGGCATGCCACTCCATGTGACCTTAGTCCTTGTTAATGCTTCCCCCATTTTTTCAACATGCATGATATGATGGATGGGTTTGCACCGATCCCGCACCAACCCATATTATTAAAAATATTTTCCTATTTTTTCTTTAAAAAGAAGTTTACTTTTTTTTATCAAACAACATTACAAATATAACTATCTTGTTTTTTTTACTTTAAAGAAAAATTCATTAACGAAAGTCTGCCAATAAATCAAAAGTCAAGACTGCAGATATAGAAAGTGAAGTCTCTTCAATCTATATGTAATCTAAATTATGAAGAGCATTTTTAACTAAATAATAAGCAGTTTGGTTAGTTTCACGCCCAACATGAAAAAAAAAATAATCATCATCTTTTTCAACAAAGAGTGTGTTTTTATCCGAACTCTGATTTTAAAATTCAACACCAATATATTGTACATGGCAAAAAAATTTGTCTAGAAATTGCATTGGTGTAGACACAAGTTTAAGGTTTAATAGTCTCATTAGAGTTAGAAAAAATAATAATAACTAAAATATAATATCAAAAAGAGTTTTTCTATCACGTGTAAACTTGCACTTGTTAAGAAGTTTAAAATGGAAATTTTGTATCGGAACTTATACATTTAATATTAAATATAAAACTTTTGAATAAATAATTGTTGTTTTCAAAAAAAAAGTTAATAATATTAGTTGTTTTAACATTTACAATATTGCACATGTTAGACAAACCCTATCCAAAAAGGTTGTGCTAATATGTGTCATAAGAATGTAATAAAAAGAATTATAGCAATAAAAAAAATACTTAGTTTTTGTAATTTCTACAATTAAAGATTAAATTTCAATTAAATATTGAAAAATCAACATTTAAAATAGAAAGTTTCACACAAAAACAAACGATGTTCCATAATCACAGACACTGCTATGTACTTATCTAGTACGAATTTTTTTTATAAAACTTGATGTGTTAGGTACAATAGTAATAACTTACCATTGTAAATTTAGGGTCTATAGTATAAATTATCTCGAAATACAATCGTAAAATAGTTATAAGTGTTACTTTATAAAATAAAATAAAAAAATTAAAGCAGTAACATGCATAAAAATGGTGGCATTTAGGGTGCACAAATATTAATTTTGTGCACCATGTACAGGCTGAGACACAGAAATGTATCAATTAGGGTGCACAAATATTAATTTTGTGCACCATGCACAGTTTGAGACAGAGAAATGTATCGATTATTTTAATTGTATCAATTATTAATAAAATGAGATTTTCTATGTATTATTTATGTTCCTTTCTTTTTATTTATATTTGCATTTCGAATAAAATGTATCAATTATTCTCTTTTTATTTATTTTATATGTATTATTTATTTTAAAGTTGCACAGTAATAAACGTGAGTTAACTCACATTGATATTTTTAAAATTTACACTAGCGTGACTAACTCACGCAAATTTAACACTAGCGTGAGTTAACTCACGCATGGTTATTTTGGTCATTTCACTTGGGAATGAGCAATTAACTCACGCAATTTCTATTGTTATTAGCATGTTTGTTTACGATTACCTTATACAGAAAAGAAAAAAAAAATTTACTCCATTGTTATTACAATTTTTTTGTTTGGTACATGGCATTTTGATACTTAATTACAACCGTCAACCATAATTTCAAAGGCCCACTGTTCATTATATATAAGGATGTCTAAGGTCAATTCTTCACTGAAAATTCTTCACCACCCACCCTTGTACTTAGTAAAACATAATATCAGACGTATGATTATTTATCTTTCTTAATTTACAAGCTACAACTACAGGCCTACAATTATCTTTTAAATCTCACCAAAAGCAGAATCTAAACTACCACATCAACCTCCAGCTGTTTTTCTGTTGGGTTATTAAAGTTCTAAAGCTAATACAATATTGCCACGTGATTTTAATTGAACTAAAGTAGGAGGTGAGGGTGAGGGGTAGATTTTGAGATATTTTTTCTTACAATATTTTTGTAGATGTTAATGTTATGCACATATGCATGATTGACGGCTCCTATATGATAGTCACTTTAGCTATAAACATAAAAATAAACTGAATTTGAGTAAGAATAAAAATACAAATAATTAATAAATAAATCGGAGAAAGCATGAAGCAGAGAGGTTAGGTATATACATATATGTGCATTAATCACATGTGGGTATTATTAAATCATAAGTCTTGAAAAACACTCATTCGTTCTAGCAGGCCATAGAGATCAACAGACCCACTATAGAAATCAAATTGACAAGAGGATTAAGTGAAATGTAAATTAAAAGTTGCATTAAAATAATAAAATTACACTCTTTTGGCCTTATCAGAAAAAAAAAGGTTTAAATGTAATTCATCATTGTTCTACAAGTATTTACATGAAATATACTACTACTATACCTAAAACTTGCCGAGAGCTATATGATATATTATACATCAAATATACTCATGTTGTGTTTAGATCAGCGTTTTGGTTTTCTTTCTCTCGTTCCAAGACAAAACAAACTTTCTTTTTTAAGGAAAGACAAAACAAACTTGATTTTTAAGAAGCTACAATTAGCAGCATCGGCTCAAACGCACGTTTTGCCACAGAAACAAACAGATGCTTAATGAAACCGAAGTGACAAACAAGGATATCCACAATCAAGAGTTAGGAACCAAATTTTGTTAGGCTGTCTCGACATTAAATAAGGAAAAGTTCTTCCTTTTTTTGTTTAGAAAATAGCGAAAATTTTGACAAGAACTTGAAAAGTGATGTTTACAAATCAAAGTAGAGCAAATTTTTAGGCATTAATTATCTTTTTACGAATGATTGATGTTAGTACTTTTTAGATTGCATTAAGCCTTTGATAATTTGTTGCAACTAAAGAATTGATAGTAGATCATAATCCACGGGCAATTCTACCTAATTTAAAATGCATTAACCTTCCAATTTTCAAATATCATTTTCAGTGCATTCGTTACTACACTGACAAGTATTGATGGAGTATACACTTGATTAATTTGGAGTGATAGAGATATTTGAATGCTAGTGACAGAGAAAGAGAGAGATATTTCAACACCTTTTCATAAGCATGGTAGGGCCATGGCATCCACGTTGAAGAGATGGTTATAATCTATAACTTCCAATTCCTATATCTCTAACAATTTTCACAACCTTTAATACATTCATTAATACTCCAAATTTGTCGTGGGAAACTTGCCACGCTTGTGTTGTACTGTACAAACTAATGTTTGAGCCTTGGTAGTTTCTTCCACCCAATTTATTTAATCTTTGAATAAATGCCAACAACAAAACAAGCAGGTAATGGCAATACCATTCAAGAGTCCAACAAAGTTTAATCAATTTAATCCACTCCATGATGCTTTGATCTCACCCCAAGACTCAAGAAATTTTAATTAGCATAGACAAGAACATATACTAATAATACAAATATTTATATTAAAAATATTTTATACATAAACGATAAAATTATTAAATCATTATCACCAAGCGAAAAATTGATTACAAAACTATATCATTTTGTACTACTAAAAAATATAAGGCACCTCAAACTATTGTTATGACATGGCGAAAATGAACATGTTGATCGCAGTGTCTCAATAAGTCGTTACAGTTGGTTTCATTCAATTTTTCTGTCAAGAGTTAGATACTAGCCATAAACAACTTGATATGCAGGTTCTGCTCAGCAGTTTCAGCAAGACTTGTTCTGTGTATTAGTATAGTTGTCGCTCTATGTGGGAAGAAGGTATGTAAAGGTTTGTGTTTCTTCGTTTATGTAAAATTCTCTAATTTGTAAAGAAAATTGTAATGATTGAAAGATCAAGGGCTTATATAAAAATGTGATCGTTGCGTTCACAAATCCTAGTTCAACTGACAAATGTCAAAATTATTATATTGAACATCATGACCCAGATTTGACCCTAGGATTCTTCACCTGTAAATCATTTTGTCAATCGATCCAAAAGAAAAATGTGATCAATGCAGTTGATTAAAAAAGCTACTCGTAGAATGTTATACAATCATTGCATTTTGCTTTTCTTCTCTTTTATCAAATGCATCGGTTAAAAATATGTCGGTATTTTTGTTTGAAAATCTGGAGACTCTGGGCAATCATAAGTAATAGGGTTACCATTAAAATCTGGAGACTCTGGGCAATCATAGGTAATAGGGTTACCATCATTTCTAGGGTGTGACTGTTTCCCGTTTCAAAATTAACTTTGGAGTGCAAGGTTTTGACTATCTATTTCCATGTTTGGTAGTGATTTTTTAAGGAAGTTGCTAGAAATATCAATAACTTCCCAAACATTTTGTGAGAAAAATATTTCTGATAATAGGATTCCTTCAAATATCATTCCTAGAAATTCTATAACTTGAAATAAACACCCCCTTCCAATATCTTAATCCTCTCTAGTTATCTAAGATAGCACCTTCTTTCAAAACAAAAAAAAAAATCTAAGATAGCACCTGAACACTCTTGCTGAGATTTAGGGACGTTTGGAGTGGTCCAGGAATTAGAGGTTATCTTGAAATGTTTCATGTAAGAAACATGTAGGACTTTTATAAACTCTACTGAAAAATGCTAACAAATGTCTTATGTGGAAATTGTTATTCAATTCCTTAAAAGTCTCAATTATTCTTTCAACACAATTTTTTTTTTCCCTCAAGAAAAACCTTTAGGGCACTTGTTACTTAGCAAGACCCAACTTTATAAACCTGCTAAAATTCGATGAAAGGCAGGTAAAATCTGCCAGTCTTCGATGAATCACCTATAATGATGGTTCCACGCTATAAGTCACCACTAAGAGACAATTGAATGTATAACAATGTATATGAAAAATAAACTGTAAGCTTGTCTAGTCAACCGCATGCAAATCAAGAACCATAAACTAGAAGGAACAGTTTACCATAAACAAGCATGAGACACAAATAAAAAACCAGCAGTTTGAGTCATCAATTGATTATATCGAACAAAAAAAAAACATTTTAACTCAAGTTATAAACCCACAATGGTGGTCAAACTCTGCAATTATGCGATTTTATTAAGAGAAAAGAATGGTCCATAATGAGGAGGTTATGTTCGGTCTGTGTTGCAAAACAACCACCCCCTCCATCAGAAATAGTCAGGTCATTCCTTCTTTCCTATTCCATGCGACATATTATAGATCCCTCGTCCCTGAACAAATGCATAAAGTATTGTTTGTAAGGATATGGCTATAAACAAAAAAGTGGAGACACACTGTCAACAGCAAATTATGAAGCAAAATAATTCATATCACAAATGAACTTACAATCATAAAAAGTGAAGCTGCAGTCAAAGCAAGTGGTATTGCAACAGACGTAATCTTATCATAGGGCCCTTTCAAGTGAGTATGTTTACGCAAATTCTGGAAATATTTTTGCTTCTCAATAAGCTTCTCCCGTGGTCTGAATGGTGCTTCTGTTGGTTCTGCCATCCTGCACATGGCCAACAATTATCTCATAAATGCTTTTCCTAGCTATGTAAGAGGAGGAAAAAGAAAGAAGAAAACATTGCATAAAATGAAGTGGAACACAACAAAACATATATTGTATCACGATCACCCCCTCTTTCCTTTTTTCTCCATCTCAAAGAACCAAGATAAAATGATGGTAAGCCTTGAACTAATGCCAAATGTGAAAAAACGAAAACAAAAGGATGGTAAAACCACGCATTATTTTCATACTAAATGTGTGATCATACATCACAATATCATACAGACAATGCAGAAATAGGTAGCGTCCCTTACTAAGTAGTATGTATTAATTTACATTAGGAGAAAAGCTACAGCAAAAGAGCAACAACAAAAGAGCTATATACTTGTTACACATCTCTGTATAGAAAAACTGATGCCCATGTAGGACTAGTCTTTCTATAAAAGCTCAGGTAATTTCTTAGAAATATCTGAAATGTAGGATGAAACCCTCAACCAAAATTGCAGACAACTCTACCAAACTCAGTAAGCTAACACATGTTCTCAAAAGTACTAGTCATCTAATTCTCTTATAGGTCTAGATCCCTAAATTGTGGCCATTATGTATAAACCTCTGTGGAACCATTTTCGGCTCTCACTACCTCTGTCCAAACTCAATAATACCAAAACATGAAAATAGTTCAGTTGTAAAAGCATAGAAAATAGAAACTAAGCAAAAATAAATCTTTATACAGTTGTTCTTTAGGTATCACTAGTTTGCTTCAAGTTGACTCCTTGCCTTTATGTAATTTGTTTGAGTCTTAGTTTAATCATACCAGCTCATACTTCCCTCCCTGAGTAGGGTTTCTGCAGACCTACTCTCTGTGGCTCCCACTTCCCTCTAAACTTTGATTTTGAGATACATGCACCACTTGAGCTACCAAGGAATGACTGACATAACCTAAGACTATCAAGTCAAAGACATTTACCGCCACGGATTATTTAATCCGTGCCACAAAATAACTATTGATGCAAAGGTAGACAAATTTAGATTATTAATTAATAACTATTACTTGGTACTACATAATCACTGCCACAAAATATTTAATCCACACGGGGCAGCCGCGCTACCCGTGTTGTAGCACGGGTATCTCAACTAGTTTACCATGTGAAAAATGTATGCAAAACCTTGGTCCCAATTTCCAAACTAAGCACTATCGCATTAACTAAAGAACTTCCAAAACTGAAGGAAACTATTCTTTCTGCATTTTCCTCCCGCTATCAACCCTACAAATCCATACAATGAAAACACCAGTTCTACATAATTATGCAGAATGTGCAAGACTAAACAGAGGAAAGTTGTAGGGAGAATCATGGAATCAAGTGGTATGAACTGGCTAATAAATGCTAGTACTTTACCAAAGTCTGCTGTCTTGTCCAGTCACTTACCCGAAACTACAAAGAAAACTATAAGAAGCTTTATACATTCAAGAATCATTCCTGAGAGTGCAAAGAAACGATAGAAGCTCTAGACTTCCATGTTCCTTATATCTCTGTACAATCAAGAGGGTACGAGCACATCATTCCTTAATTAATAAGGAACGCAATGAACTATACGAAAGGGAACACCAATCCATTCAAGTTGTCCAAAACCAGTGCTGTCAATCGCAGATAGCAAAAAATAGCAGATTAACAAAAAAAACTGCACAGCAAGAGTTATAGGCTATACCGCTGCTAACTCCGCTATTTGACAATATTTTGTACTAAATAGGGTATTGCAGAACAACGGCAGTTTGTTCAAATTCCGCTACCCTATAATGATAGCGCAGCAATAGCTTCTATTTAATAACACTGGTCGAAAACTAGCAAATTAGGGGAGAGGGAGAAGCCATGATATAATTGTACAAGGAGGATAAGTTATCAACCATACACTTTCCATTCAATAAAAATGCAAGTAACTGGATGTTCCCGTGACAAAAACTGCTTTGTAAATTGTAATGTAACTTTCGCGCACATCAGAGGCTGTCACATAATTCTAACATGAACCAGTAACTTTTGCAAAATTTTAAACATGTTGTTGAGGAAACTCTAAATAAATTTGAGGTCATCGCATAACATGTTAAGACTTTGGAAATTATTTCGCTAACATAGAGATAACTAATACAGTCCTCAAATATACTAGATCATTAAAAGTAAAGATTTTTATACCAAACCAAATGAACTCCATTTTGCCTCAAATTTAATATGTGGATCTCTAACATACAGTTATTCATTTATAAATTTGTATTTGGTCAAAAAGTATTGTATAACAAATGAAAACAGAAATCATGTAAGATTATCCCAAACATTCCCACCCAATTCAATCAAAATCATCACAGAAAATACAGAACTTTGCAAGCTTTCAGCTATATCATATTCTAGATCATTCCGATCCATACGAAAACTAGATAATTTATACCATTTTACAAAATTCGAAATCAACAAAGAGATGAATTTCATAATTCTAATATAAAAAAACCTAAATCGAGGATTTCAAACAATCAATCGCTGTAGTAACGATAAAATCACAGCATAATCGCGTATACAAAGAACACCAATAATATTCGCAAAAACTCTTTTTTTTTTCTTTCTGAAACCCTGGATCTAAAAGCAGCGTGAATTCGCGCACCGTGAGAGAACGTACCTGATTGAATGTGAAAGTATGGAGATGTAGAAATGAAACCCTAGAATTCCCTCCTATGAGCGAATGTCTAATGTGTTTGTGAGAGAAAATTGTGGCACGTTAGAGAGTTATGTTATTTTGATTATACACCCATTCTACCCTTGAGTTTTCGCCAACACTGTTTGGTTGAGCAGAAATAGCAGTGAGAGAGACATCGTAGAGAGAAATAGAAGAGAGAAGCCCAACTTCTACCGTTTGGTTTGGCAAGAAATAAGAGAGACCAAATAATAGTGGGACCCTCAACTTAATTATCTAACCATTTAATTATGTAAAATGTAAATCACATAATCAATTAATAACACTAATATTAATATGAAAGGCATTTTGGTCATTTCAAAAATAATAGCATTTCTCTCTTCTATTTCTCTAGTATATCTCTTGTACAAAACAATCTCGTAAATCTACTCAATTTCTCTTTTATTTCTCTCTTCTCAAACTCTCTCACACTTATTTCTCTCTTCACAACTTCTCTTCTTAACCAAACACAGCCCAAATGATCAATCTCTCCTCCAATCTGTTGGGTCATGGTTGATGGGCTTTGAGTTTAGGCTTTTCTTTTTTGAGTTTTACTTTTTCCGCCCTATGGCTTTCCTCGTGCACCCTATTTTTTCCAAAAATACCCCTGGTTCGGAATATAAAATCCAAACAACTTTCGGAAACAAAATTCCGGACAAATTCGTGGATTTTGGCACTTCAACCACCCTGATGGATGTTGGTGTCAGTTTTGAATAGATGGTTTCGGCATACATAATCCGGAAATTTTGTACAAACTTCGGATTATGTAATCCGAAATGTGTAAATCACCTCGTTGAAAGGCAACAAGTAGGTGGGAAATGATGTTTCAGGATTACATATTCCGGATTGCATAATCCGAACTGCATCAGCACAGAATCAGAAGCCATCTGTTTTGGTTGAGCCTCTGTTTTGGTGCATGTGGTCCAACATTTTGGCCTTTGACATGTTGTTCAATCAGAGAATTCAACTTATAATTAATAACGCAATATAAATTTCAAACATTCTAACATTAATAAAACATAAAAATAAAAATTATCCAAGTGTTACATAATTCAAAAGCATCCAAAATGTTCAAACATAAACATAAAATACAATACAATCAGCCCCTAATAACTACACCCGTACCACCGCCATCTCTGGCACCAC